>Ga0224505_10000042_pt1 | contig 95364 bp, 68 predicted proteins | sample SF_Jan12_sed_USG_FD_169102 | JGI IMG/M metagenome (GOLD analysis project Ga0224505, IMG submission 169102) | Sediment microbial communities from San Francisco Bay, California, United States - SF_Jan12_sed_USGS_4_1 | ecosystem: Environmental > Aquatic > Marine > Sediment | place: USA: California...
ATCCGCTGTCGTTCATCCAGGGAATTAGTTTCGATCCGCATGCGATTGCCAGGCCAAGGTATAATTGATGGTATTCAAGCGAGATCGTATTGGACATACCTGCGAGAATTCCTGACGCAGTGATCATCGCAACTGTTGCCGATCCCTGCGCTGTTCTCACAATAGCGGTAATCAAGAATGACAAGGGAATCAATGCCATTTGGTAATCCTTGGCCAGTTCACCGATTCGCGTGCTGATACCGGTTTGTTGCAGCATCCCCCCGAAGGCTCCACCCGCAGACGTGATCAGTATGATAACCCCTGCACTCATCAGGGCCGTTTGAACGGAGGCAGTTAATCCTTTCTTATCGCCCTTCTTCTGTATAGCCAGTAAAATAAGGGAAGACAAAGCACCGGCGACCAATGCAATATTTTTCTCTCCAAAAAAGTTCAGAAAGGAAAGCGCTGCTTGTGTGAGCATTGAATTTGAAGCTTCATCTGTCTTGAATGTTTGAATCATGGCATTTAAACTTATCAAGACTATCGGAATGGCTATTGGTAACAGTGAAAACCACAGCGGCGGTAAGGACTGCTCATTCTCGTCAGATAACTTCTGGATTTCAGCAAGTGGCGCGTCAACAGAATCACGCAGGGGTATGGGCCACTTCCGGTTTGCCCACGAGGCAAAAAAGTAGCCTGCCGTAATAGTAACCAACCCGACCAGTGATCCGCCCACCATCATCATCCCGATAGGGATATTCATTTCACTCACCAGAAAAAGCGGTCCGGGTGTGGGAGGCACCAACGAGTTGGCCATTGCTGCACCAGCCGTTATGCATAAGATTAGCAACAAATAGTTTTTCCCAATGCGCATAGCCATGGCCTTGGCGAGCGGAACCATCAGGTAAAAGACAGTATCAAAAAAAACTGGTATGCCGATAAAGAAACTGCCGGTCAAAAAGCTGAAGGGTGCATTTTTGATGCCTGTAATTTTCACCAAAGAACGAACGATCTTTTCAGCCGCGCCGCTTTCCAGCATTGTCTTGCCAATGATCGAAGCCATCGCAATCAGGATACCAATTTTACCGCACGTACTACCAAACTCATTGGCGATACGAACACCTACTTGCTGATTGGCCAGTTTCTGTGCCTCTGCTAAAGAGGCGCCTTTTCCGGTAGCAAACATTATAATGGCCGCATCGGGCGTCAATATTGCCACTACGAAGGCACCCAGGAGCAGCGCCAAGAATGCATGTAAGCGCAATACAATGATTCCGCCAACTACAGTCAAAATTCCGATCGCTAAAACAAAAAGAGGATCTTCTGTGAAGTGTTGTATTTCCAAGTTGGTAGTACTTTATGGTGTTAATATTTACAGAAGTCCGGTCTTCGCAAAAAAAGAAGAAGATATTTTAAAAATACAGTAGAAAAACCAATCAGCCCAATTGTCATCAAGCTGATTGGTTTCTACCCAGTGTGGTTCAACGCATGTTTATTTCACGTCCCACCAGACGCGGACATCAAGATCATCAGGGCCCTGTCTGCCAATCGCTACATCAAGGTTTGCCGCATTGACTGAATGCTCTGAGTCAGGATACGTTAACCGTTGTATGAAGTCTTCTGTCTTCAGGTCACCTTTCAGCGGATTCGGAGCGACAATAGGAAATCCACTACGCCGGAAGTTAGCCCAGGTTTCGTGGCCATTCAAGAAGGAGGATACCCAATATTGATTGTTGATTTGTTCAATTTCCATTCCAACTTGCAATGGCTGCGAGGCAATGTAGGCAACAATATCAGCCTCGTCAACCGATGTATCACCGGGCCAGCTTGCCATTTGTTCCATATGGGCCCGGATGCCAGACTCGTATGCTGCCGAGGCGTCCCCTGCTGCCCATCCGCGTATAATTGCTTCCGCCTTAAGCAACAAAGTTTCTGAATAGGTCACCATAAAACTCGGCGCTTCGGGAGAGCCCAGTCTTCTCCTGTCCATTTCGCTGTAATCATATAAACTTTCGAGGCCATCTGCGGCAACCTGCTCCGGAATCGTTGTGTTGTCAAATCCTTGTGGCATACCAATTTGCAGCGCCGGATCTGTTGTACCATTTGCCGGGATTTGATCGCCTTTGGTTTTCGCACCTACATAACGAATGGCAATGGACTTCAACCGCGGGTCATTGTTGTCTTTCAAGAATGTCATAAAATCCCTGTCTATATAGTAGAATCCAGCCTGACCACCATTCAAGTTTGTGCCAAGGTCATTTCTAAAGTTGGCATCATGACGGATTACTGCATTGTCAAGGTTCGACTCCATTAACCCACCAGCTATTGCTTTCGCTGCAAATTGCTGAGCTTTAGCCGGGTTAACCTTTGTTAACCTCATCGCAGCCCTCAGCAACAATGAAAAGCCCAGTCTCTTCCAGCGAAGGATATTGGAACCCAGTCCGGCGTACATAACTTCCTGGGGCACTGCATCCTTTGCAGGATCCAGGGCATTTGATGCTTCTTCGAGTTCCTTCAGGATATCATCATAGATGGCTTCCTGAGTATCATACTCCGGGAACGCAATACCCTCCGTATACCCTTTTGCTGCCTGAAAGTAAGGAAGCTCGCCATAAGAATCCGTGAGAATCATGAACTCATGGGCCTTCCAGATTCTTAACATCGATAATAAATTGGTCTTATCCGGCTTATCTACCAACGCTGCTATTCCATCCACGAGGTTCTTCACAGTGTTACTATATCCATCCTGCCAGTTACCCTGCGTCGCTGACTTGTTGTCCAGGTTCAGGTTACCACCAGTACCCACACCAACAAAAGGCGTGATCATTTGCTTCACAATAGTTGTCTCATAAGTAAAATTGTTATAGCCGGGAGCACTCCCGATGATCGCGCGGTTCAATTGAAAAGTGGGATCAATAGAAACCAACCGAACGGGGTCCTTGTTTATCTCATCGAAGCCATTGTCGCATGAGAGCAACAATGATGCTGCCAGTAGTGCACTTAGTAAGTATTTATGTTGCTTTTTCATAGTTCTGGAGTCTTAAAATTTAACATTCAGGTTAAAGCCAATATCGCGTGTGATGGGCAATCCTGTTGCTTCCAATCCGGTTCTGCTGTCCCCGATAATTCCATTTTGATCGGGGTGAATATGCGGAACCCATTGCTTCAATACAGCCACATTATTAGCCACTAAATCCAGTCTTACGCCCTTTATATATTTGTTCTCCGGCAGAATTCTGGTGAAGTCGTAACCAATTGAAACCTGCCGTAATTGCCATGATCCGGCATTGAAGACTGACTGCTCAGACATTCTATACGTCCGGATGGTTTCATAATAGGGCTGGATAGGAGATTGCGCCGTATTCGGCGAATAAGAGCCGTCTGGATTTTCAAACACACCTTCACCGACGATGAAGCCCTCTTCTCTGCCTACCAGGGTAGCTTTGTCCAAACCATGACGGTAAGCATTGGTATGGGTGCCTGAAATCATCTTGTGACCAAGTTTGAAATCAATCAAGAAAGAAGCGGTTATGCCTTTGTAGCTAAAGCTGTTGGTAAAACCACCAACCCATTTTGGTAATGCACTTCCAAAAGCCAATTGATCCGCAGAACGTCTCGGTTTTCCACTAGCATCATGGACAATATTGCCCTGAGGGTCTCGCAGATAGCCATAACCATATAACTGCGCCATCGGTTGACCAACAACTTGTCTAACTTCTCCGTGGAAGTCTGCAGTTCCTACAGTGATAAATGATCCGTCTACGTCGTCTCCAAGACTAATTACTTTTGAAGTATTGTAGGATGCATTAGCTGCGATATTCCACCTAAAATTTGTGCCTCTGACAGGCGAAATAGAAGCCGCCATTTCCAGGCCCCGGTTTTGACTTTCACCAACATTGATCAACTGGTTACCATAACCTGACGAGATTGGAATCTGCGCGGTCAATATCTGGTCAGAAGAAAGTTTATCGTACAATGAAATTTCAAATCGCAGATTATCAAACAACGCTACTTCCAATCCAATTTCCTTTTCCTTAACGCGCATAGGTTTCAACCCGGGATTGGGAATAGTTCCTGTATTGACATACCCTACCGGTTGATTGAGGAGTTGTTGGGAGCTAATGGCATAGTACAAATTGTTTGAGTACGGAGAAACATCCGTGTCGCTACCAACTTCCGCGTAGGCTACTCTCAATTTACCAAACGACAGCCACGAGGGAAGATTTTGGAATGCCTGAGAGAAGACGAAGCTTCCTGTTATAGAAGGGTAAAGAATACTCCTGTTCTCCGGAGATAGCGTGGAGAACCAGTCATTCCTGGCTGTTGCGTTAATGTACAAGAACTCTTTAAAAGAGACTTCCGCAGAAGCATACAAGGAGTTCACTTTGCGTTCTGCCAGTGTGTAATTTGGCGTTACCTTACTGGCATTGCCAATAGTGTAAAGATTCCGTGAAAAGAAATTTTCACCCAGGATAGTATTCACATCCGCACGACGGAACATGGAGTTCCCTCCCATATTGACCAATACACCAAAATCGCCAAACTTTTTATTGATCCCGATTAGGAAGTCCGTATTAGTTTCTCTGAATCGTCGCTGATCCTGAACGTATTGTCCGTTGACGAAGCCGGGGGGCGGTGAAGATTGGCGTTGTGATCCGGTAGGTAGATTGTAATCAACAAAACGCGAATAGAAATCCTGTCCCATACGTGCCTGAACAAATAACCAGTCGAGCAAATCATATCTAGCAGTGATATTCCCATAAATTCTGTCGCGGCGATTATTTTCAAAACGCTTTAACGCGAAATAAGGATTTGTTCTGTTGGTAAACCGTGAATAACTAATTTCATCTCCATTGACATCGCAGCAATTTTCTCTCAGGAGATCCATCGGCATCGAAGACGAGAGTGTATAAATTACCACCGGGCTAAAATCCTGCTCGGCTATATTGGGCGGGTTCTTTCTGTACTCGTATGAATAATTTATATTTCCGGAGACCGTTAATTTCTTCATTTTTTGCGTAAAACCAAGGTTAACGGTCTTTCTATTGTAGCTGGAACCAGGGAGTATTGATGTGGCGTCCATATTGGCAACAGACAGGCTTAAACCACCATTTTCCCCACCGGATGAAACTGTAATCGTGTTCATGAAGGTCGAGCTATTGTTGTAGTATTCCCTTACTTTGCCGGGAGTAGGTTCGTAAGGCGCGACGATACCATCAAACAAAATCTGTGTTCCGCCCATCTTTTCACCAAAGCTCCACACACCAGAGGTAGGAAAAGGAGCATTGGGCCTTACACCCCCTTCACCCTGTCCATACTCATATTGATAATCCGTTAAATCATACGGCGTACCATTTGTGTAGTTCATATTGTAGGTAAGCTGGATGCCTTGCCCCTGGGCACGGTTTTTTGTGGTAATCATGATAACACCGTCTTTGGCACGCGCACCATATAGCGCTGATGCAGCAGCGCCCTTTAGGACAGTCATGGAAGTAACATCATCAGGGTTAATACTGCTGAGTCCGTCACCGCTATCTGAATTCCTGTTACTACCTACCTCACCAACGTCACCGCTAACACCAAAATTAGTATTGTCAACTGGCACACCATTAATGACGATCAGGGGAGAATTGTTGTTTCCGAACGAAGAGACTCCCCTTATTCTGATCTTACTGCTTCCCTGTGGTCCGGAACCCAACTTAGTAATATTTACACCCGCGACTTTCCCTTGGAGGGCATCCATAAAATTTGGTGTTCGGTTTACATTAAAATCTGAAGGGTCAACCTTGGCAGTAGCATAGCCCAAGGTTTTTTGCTCCCGTTCAATACCAAGCGCAGTTACCACGACCTCACCAAGTTGTTTGACGTCGGGTGCCATTGTAATATTAATCACGGAGCTGTTCCCTATAGATACTTCCTGCGAGGCGTATCCGATGAACGAAAAAATCAGCGCATCAGCATTCGCGGGAACACTAAGCGCATATGCTCCATTCTGATCCGAAACGGTACCTTGCGATGCGCCCTTTACCAACACATTCACACCAGGCAGCGGATTTTGACTTTCGTCCAAAATTTTACCCGTGATTGATCTGTCTTCCTGTGCATAGCCAATATAAGGATTGAACAGCAACGCAGCCAGGGACAGTAGCAGCATTAAACGAATTCTGGGTTGCCCGCCTCTGCCCAGCGGTCTTGAGTGTAATTGATTTTCCATAGTTTAATTATTTAGGGTTAGGGTTATTAATGAGCTTATCCATTGAGATTATTCATGAGCATTAGAAGGCATTGCCGAAAAAGTCATTTTTCGTCGGCAGCCATGCTCGGATATTCAACACATCAAAGATCTAACCTCCTTTATCGCTGGAATAGAATAGCGATGTCGGGAAAGAGGTCGCGTGTTAAACGAAAGATAACCAAAAATTATACAACCACAAACGATTGCCGAATAACTGCCTGAGCCGCACGGACACCTTGAGATCAGGAATTGACCCTGCCCGGTGCCCTACACTTAGGCCTGCCGATATGTTAAGGCAGCGTCAACTTTTGGATCCGAAAATCTCCGCCTATACCGACCCACTTCTTTGTTTGACAAAACCATGCGCCTGAAGAAATAACCTGGAATGCTGATACAACCAAGAAAATTTTGATTGTATCCATTTACTATCAAGCAGTCACTATTCATTTTTGAACTTATTCTCCATCATATTTTCTTTGAATGAAGTGCCCAGCGTATATCCGAATGTCAGCATGACTGCCCGCGTATCTAACTTCGCCTTTCGGCTGAACGTGAAATTATAATCTGAGGTAACAGCCCCGTATTGCTGCGTGTTAAAAATATCCGTCACGGTCAGCCCCAATCTCCCCTTTCCTTTCATGATTTCTTGCTGCAATCCCAGATCGACATAATAGACCGCCACCGTCCTACCTTGCGGAATAGCTGTTGGCGATGTGTAGCTGCCAATAACCTGTAATTTAAGATTCTTAAAAAGTGTGAAATTATTAATGAGTTTACTGTACCAGCTTAACTGATGTGTTGATACATCCGCCGCGGAACCGTCGTTGTCAATATGAATCTCATACGCCGAAAAACTAAAGTTTAGGCTCCAGTTTGATAAGGGATTGTATGTTGCAATCGCCTCAATGCCCAATGTGGTGGCATTGCCAAAGTTTAACGGCTGTGAAAACGCGACGCCATTGCTATCTAAAACCGTGTAGGGTAAAATTGCATCCCTCCTTATACGATAGAATGCAATCATTGACAACGATACTTTTTGTAACGCATGATAATATCCAAGTTCCATCGAATGGATGAGTTCCGGCTTTAGACCCGGATTACCCCCATGTTGGTTTAGTGAATCGGTAATGTCAATAAACGGGTTGAGCTGCCCCAGGCCCGGTCTGTTAATTCTCCTGCTGTAGCTCAACTTAAAGTTATTTCGCGCAGGGGTATAGTAAAAAATATTGGCAGACGGATAGAGATTGAAATAGCTATTGCTAAACGCCTGCGATTCATCAAGGGTCTTTCCGTCGTTCCAAACCTGTTCAGCCCGCAGCCCGAAAGTGTACTTCCACGCCGGCTCCTCTTTTTGTCCTGTCCACCCCGTGTACTGCGTATAAACAGCATGTATCTGTTCCCTGAAGTCAAAGACACCGCTGTTTAATGGATCGGTAACAAAGTCCCCGTCCTCAAAGCTGGCTCTTTCAAAATCTGCGTTCAAAAAGCGGAAAATGCCTTTATAGCCGGTCTCCAGTGTGCCCCTGTCTGTAAAAGGTTGCGCATAATCTACTGCCATGCTGCTGAGATTTGTTTTCTCGTAAGTATGCGTCCGCTGCAAATAAGAATCTCCCAGCGGAAGATCATCCTCAGAACGGGGTTCGGTTGTGATGTCGGTGTTTTCTTTGTCGTTCCCAACCGTGCTGCTCAGGTTAGCAACAAGCGATTTGCCCGGATCGTTAAAATATTTTGCATAATGGAGCGAAAACTCCAGGGCGTGACTTCTTCTTATCTCATTCGAAAACCGCTCGTCACGGCTGGTAAAATCATTTTCAATAGTTCTGTACGTATTGTTTAACGTTTCATTGTTGTCTTCCCCCGGAAATGCCCAGAGGGCTTCAAAACTTAGATTATTTTTTTTATTGGGCGCATAATCAACGGTAGCTTTTGCATTTTGGTAGAAAATCAATCGTTCATCGAACCTTCGTTGGGTAAGAAAATAATCATCGGGTAAGTCAAAATTGATACGGTCACCATTCAGCTTCCTCGTTCTGGTAGTATACCAGTTATCATATGCCACACCAATATTCCATTTATCTGTTTTGTGATTCAACTGCATGGAAGCGTTAAGTCGATACCGGTCACCAAGACCCGCGCCCACAGCAAATGCACCGTTTGTACCGCTATCCTCATTTTTCTTCAGCACGATGTTGATAACTCCACCCTCGGCATCCGCATCGTATTTGGCTGATGGGTTGTTGATGATTTCTATGCGATCGATGCTGCTGGCGGGAATTCTAGACAATTGGGCCGCCCGGTCAACGCCGGTTATTCCTGAAACGCGTCCATTGATGAGTGTTAACGGAGTTTTTCCCCTTAGCGTGATGTCACCGTCAGCGCCAACCAAAACGCCAGGCATATTTTTTAGTAAATCGGCAGCCGTTCCACCAATTTGTGTAATATTATCTACTGCGTTTACCACATATCCCTCTTCTGTTTTCTGAATGATGTTACGCATGCCGGTGATCTCTACGGCCTTTAGCATGAATGGGTCCGGTTCAATTGCAATATCATGGAGGTCAATTCTTTGATTGGCCGGGGTAAGTGAGACAGCGAGTTGCCTCGTGGCAAAGCCGATCATCTGGACGTTAAGCACATAGTCTGCATATGGCAACTTTTCAAGCCGGAATTTTCCCACGCTATCCGATACTGTCCCTGCAACAATGCTAACCGAATCATTTTTTAAGGTCAGATAGACGTTGGCAAATTCTACAGGGTTGCCGCTTTCCTTAATTGCACCCCTGATAAACGTCGGGTTTTGGGCTAAGGATGTGATGCTCCACGAAATCAGCAATATGGCAGACAACGCATTTTTCAACATAGCTTCATCATCAACACCCTCAAAGATATCAAAGTACCCATCATCTCATCCGGTTTTCTTCGCGAGGTCAAAATAATTTCACCACATGACAACACTGCCACCGGGCACCGGCTGCCGTGCTGATGATTTTCCATAGAAAGTCCTCGTTTTGTGTTCATCGGAATTAGCCCTAAATTATCCGGACGACCGGAATGCCATGTTGGATTGAATTGAATCTTTCCGGAATGATTTCCGGCGACAATTGTGCAAATTCGTACCCTATGAAAAGAAACACCTTTCTCAAAACCTCGCTGCTCGGCATGGGAGCCTTGATCGCTGGCAGGGACTTACTGGCTTCATCCACCAGAAATCCAATGCAGGTAAACAAACGTGAACGGATGCTACAGTGGCTGGAGGGCAAAAGTGAACCCGGGTATACCCCGGCAGCTTTCTTCCTGCACTTCGATGCGGAACATAAATTAGGCGCCGCAGCCGCTGAACGTCATCTGGAGTATTTCCGGTACACGGACATGGATTTCGTGAAAATTCAATACGAACAGGAATATACGCCCGTTGATTTCCTCAAAAAGCCAACCGACTGGGCGAAACTCAGTCCGAAGAAGCTGGCGTTTTACGAACCCCAACTCGAGGCTGTAAGGGAGATCGTTCGCGCCGCAAAGAAAGATGCATTGGTTATTATGACCCTTTACTCACCCTTCATGTGGGCCGGTCACACTGCAACGCTGCCCGTATTGCAAAGACATATGGAGGAAGACCCCGAAGCTGTTAAGCGCGGGTTGGAGATGCTTACGGAAAGTCAGATGAGCTTTGTTAACGCCTGCATCAAAATAGGCGTAGATGGTTTCTATATGTCTACGCAGGGTTCGGAGACGGGCCAGTTCAAGGATCCGCAGCTTTTTATCGACTACGTAAAACCTTCGGACCTCGTGGCCATGAAGGAGGTCAGTTCAACTTGTCCGTTCAACATCTTGCACGTCTGTGATTACAACGCCCCATATGCAGGCTATGATGCAGTGCTCGACTATCCCGGGCAGGTGGTGAACGTGAATCCCCAACTTGTTGATAGGCTGCTTTCGTGGCAACAAATCTCAGGAATGTTTAAGCGGCCAAACATGGGTGGACTGGACAGGCATGGCATATTGAGTTCAGGCACAAATGAACAAATTGAGGAGGAGGTACGCCGGGTTCTGAAAAATGCGCCAAGCCAATTCATACTGGGTGCGGATTGCACAGTGCCCGGTGATACAGACTGGGGCAGATTAAAACATGCCATCAATGTAGCACATCGCTTTGCAGGGTAATTAAATCATATTTAACGCACCACGCATAAGAAATTGAAGCTGGAAAATTTAAACAAAAACTGGCTTATCATTATTTTGGTGGCCGCTGTATTCGGGACGCTTGGATTTTTGGTGGGCAGAACAACAGGCCAGCGAGGACCCCTCCCGATCATGCGGTTTCAACGTCATATGGGTCACGACTTTGGTTTTGAAAAAGGTGATGATGACGCCGATGTAGAAGTGACCGTGAAGATGGATACTGTCATCAAAGACGGGAAGCAAATTATCATCAAAGAAATAAAGAAGATTAAGAAGTGATGCGGGCAAATCAATAATCCCCTGATGTTGATGATCTGTTGCGGCCTGTTCAGTAACAGATCAAGAAAAATTATTTAATCATTAAAAGCTGACACCATGAAAATTACAGAAAAAACGTATGTTTCTGAAATCCTGAAAGCGCATGGTGATATTGCTGAAGTCATGGAATTATTTGGCGTCAGAAGAGTTGGTGGATTTGGTTTCCGGAAATTCCTAACCCGTTTTATTACGGTTAAAACCGCTGCTTTCGTGCACGGGGTACCGTTAAATAAATTCATGAAGATGGTTGAAGCGGCAATCAACAAGAAGGAAAAATAGCATAACTGGCGAATGAAAGACCAATCAATTATGTATAGCCTTGGAATTGTAAATATAAGTACTTGTCGTTTGTATATCTTTGAACCGAAAGGTTTGGTTTAAGCGCAGCCTGTATTTGTTGACATTCCTAAATATTTCATCCCCTAATCCAGGCTCTTCCACACTTTCTCAATCAATGCCTTTGTCGCCAGGATTCCCTCGTGTTCACTGAGTATCTCACCTTCGTATTCTATTCCGATATAACCACTATACCCGGAGTCTTTTACGATTTTGAGCATCTTATAGTAATCAATTTTTGTGTCCTCACCCCTGGCATTAAAATTATATGATTTAGCACTGACTGCTTTCGCAAATGGCAAAAATTCTGCTACTCCTTTATACCTGTCATAAACTTCACTGCAATCACCCTGGGTACTTCCCCACTTTGCGGAGAGGCACCAGTTACCAAAGTCTGGAAAGGTTCCCAAATTTGGCTTATTAACCTGTTTTACAATTCCCGAAATCAATTTGCCATCAGCACTATGCAAGCCGTGATTTTCAATGATAATGTTGATATTCTCCCTGGCTGCATACTCACAAAGATGACCCATACTGTCTATTATTGCCGTACGAAAGGCCGTTTTTTCAGGCTCGCCGAATGCATTAACCCTGATTGAATGACACCCCAATATTTTGGCAGCATTGACCCACTTATAATGATTTTCAACCGCCACTTTTCTTTCTTTATCATTGGCAACCCCAAGATCCCCCTCATCATCAACCATAATCAACAAACTCCTGACACCAACATTATCAGCACGTTTTTTCATGTTGATCCAGAATTTTTCATCTTTTCCTGAATCCGTATAAAACTGGTTAACATACTCTACAGCATTGATGCCATACGTATAGATTGCAATACTGGCAAACTCTATCGGATTGAGGTTTCCATCAACAAACTGTCGATGCAACGACCATTGTGCCAATGATAGTTTTAGATCGGACATACCTTTTGCTGTAAGGGCAACAGGCGAACGTAAGCCGTGTGCCAATAGTGCATTCGTACCTAAGGCAGCCGCGCTTGTGGCAGCCTTTTTCATGAATGTTCTTCTTTTCATCATCATGCAGTGATATTTATATTTTCCAACCAGCTTGATGCTTCAAGTGGGATGGGACTACGAAATGCCGTATAGATAAAAATACAAACTTTTGCCAGGATAAACCCGAGAAGGTCATATGCATAATAATGCATCAAATCTAATTTACGAACTTTAGCGAAGCACGTTGCTTTATACAAGAAAAATTATGATCAGAGCGTACTTTCCCCCTAAACTCCCATTGACGGGCTCCCTACTTCAGTGAAAATATTGGGTATTCAACTATTTGTTTCATTTGTTCACAATTCAACATTTTAGCAAATTGTTTGCATGTCATCGAAGCGTCAGCTTGCGGCCATGAGCGCGTTCACACATCAGTCACCGTCTTGTTCCATGGCCGCATAAGTACATTCAGCGTTGAAGCTGATCCGAACAATATCTTCAAGGCCCAAGCGTGCCTTAATCCATTTTAACAATCTTTGATCCGCCGGAAAGATTTTGATCTGTAATGACACCACTGCCTTTGTAGTAGACATTGGAGGCGCCAGCTGCAGTAACATCTAGACTTTGCTGCACCGTAAGGTAAATATTGCATGCCCCATCAAGGTCTGCTATAAAATCGTTGGTTTCAAAGTCATACCCCCCCAAATTACTTGCTCCAGTAGCTTCCATATTAAATAAATCAGAATTGCCTGTAAGGTCCATAATGGAAGCTCCGGTTATTTTTGCAGACAACTGATTCACCTGGACAAAACCTTTGAAATTACTTGCACCGGTCAATTCAACCAGCAAGTTGTCGCCAAGCAAATCATTCTGTAATTGAATCTTAACAGCGCCTACCCCATAAAATGCGTCAAGCTGTTTTGTGGTAACATAGACATTCAATACAGCATTACCCCCATTGATGCTGACATTGTTTGCCAGCTGAATAATCAACTGGTCGCCCTGTTTTTCGACAATAATAAACTCATGGAGATTTTCATTGGCTTCAATTTCAATGATTTCATCCGTATTAGAGAATGTCACATAAAGACTAAATGGACCTGACACGTTTACCTTGGTATACCCTGTAATGGTTTTATTTACGGTTGTTACATTACCAGACGGTATTACAGAATGGTCTTCGTCGCATGCGGTAAACAGTACGCTCATTGTGAGGATCACGAAAAGAACTGATTTTGTTTTCATAGTATCATAGTTAAAAATTCTTTCTTCTGTCAATATGCTGCATCAATAATCTTGTCGACAACGGGTAGCGCCTCATCTGCCTGTATTTCATAATCTCCTTGTGTATTTGGAATTGAGGACATAACCACCAGAAGGTTCTTATCGGGTATTATAAAAGCAAATTGACCACCATGTCCCCACATGAATCTGATATTTCTCGAATTGTCTACCCACCAAAAATATCCAAAGTCGTAGTTGAAATCTTCGACTTCAACCTGCGTTGACAGCATGTCCTTAACCCAACTTGAACCAACAACCTGTTGTCCTTTCCATCTCCCGCTATCGGCCACACACAATGCTATTTTGGCCAACTCTCTGGGAGTCGTTTCAATACCAAATCCTCCCAGCGTAATGCCATCTTTATATCGAACCCAATTGTAATTAGTCATCTCAATTCTTGAGAACAAGACCTCGTCAGCCCATTCATCTGTAGGCTTTCCGACACTTTTCTGTATGATCGCTGACATTAAATGTGGGTTACCATCATTGTAATGAAACACTTTTCCTGGCGTTTCAGTGAGCGGGCGACCTAATATGTAATCGACACTATTGTCCGGAATCTGCCTCAGCATTTTGTCAGTTTCTCCGCGGGGTCCATCATTATCATAATCAATGCCTGAACGCATGGTAATCAAATTTCGTATTGTAATACCGGCCTTGTCAGGATGACTGTCAAGCTCACTGTCAAAATATTCGGATATCGGATCATCGATGTTGGCAATCAATCCATTTTCATTAGCAATCCCGGTTAAGATACCAATTACCTGTTTTGTACATGACCAGATCAAATGTCTTGTCATGATATCCTGCTCATCCTTGAAATATGCTTCTGAAACCAGCTTGCCATTCCTGAACACCAGTAAGCTTCTTAATGACCAGAGGTTTTTATCGGAATGGGCGCTTTCATATACATTGACAAGCGACGCAGAATCCATATTTTGAACAGAGGGGGATGACAACACCAAACCATCTCCCAATTCCTTTGGCAAAAAACCATGGAATGGGAGGTTTAAAGGATCGTTACTTAAACAGCTACCTATAAGAATAACTAATAAGAAACCAATGGTTTTCTTCATATTCTATTCTGTTTTTTCTTCCCGATTTTCCAAGTTAGATTCAATGCGTGTACCACGTAACTGAAATCCGGATTCTTGTAGTAGCCCACATATTCGAATTCGTACGATGCCGAAAGTTTTTTATCCTTTGCATTAATCCATTCTATTTCCATGTTTGTGTGATTGAAGAGGTTGTAAGAACCAAACTTCAGGTCGCTATGCGCATTCCTCACAAAGTCCGAGAATTCACGAGAATAAAAGGTGGTTTCCGTTGCGGGCTGAGGACGAGACGTCCAACCCGCTATAGAATTGGCGACCACTACTTTAAATAATTTGTTTCTGAAAGGTATTGTTGCCATGAATCTGGGGCCCGCTTCAAGGGAGGTAAACCAAAACATCTTTCCACTCTGTAATTCAGGATACATTTGCCACTTGTAGTTGGTTGAAAAGTATGGCCCGATTGTCAAAGGCCTGATAATACTTTCATTTACATTAAGTCCGTAGAAAAGATCTATCGGTTGAAAAAGCAACGCAGCACCAACGCCTTTGTTGAAATTGGCTCCAAAGCCCAGTTCAGGTGTGTATGAAAAGGTTTTTCCATCTGATGTACTGATGAAAGAATAGCCCAGATTCAGATTCATGCCATAAAACACCAATCCATAGTTGAATTCGTCCTTGATTTGTGCGAAATGCGTTTTAAGAGAAAAAGACTGACTGTTATGCACAACATTATCCTGTGCAGAAAGAATGGATAAACCCGGTACGGTAGAAACCAGAAGGAATATTTCAATTATCCTTTTCAATGCAAGTCCCACTAATTCGCATGATGCCACAAAAACTAAATAATTCCCCAAATTTGGAGCCGTGCGAATTTGCATCAAATGAAGAAAGTCCAAAAAGGAAATGATTTTCAACAGCAAAGTCTCATGCACTCGCAGAAGACTCACTACTTGTCGAACCTAAGTTTCTGAAAATCAAATGATGTGAGTATGCTTCGCGAGGCGAGGGCCCCATTCCGTAAAAAATTCCTCCAGGTGAAAGACCGGATACTGTGATCAAATGGCTTTGTTGCCGCATCAAAATGATGGTGGCCTATTTTACTTCAGTTTCAAACGTTTTATCAAAAACCGTAATAAAAAGCGGATAGTTTTCTTTTAGCTTATTGTAATCAGCAGATTCTTTGTTTAGCCTGTGCTTTGTTACTATTACGGACAAGGTTAGATTTTCTTTTTTTTCAGCCCGATAGGAAAAAATAAATGTTCTCTCTTCGTTCGGCGCAACGTTATTATCAGCTAATTTTTTTGCTTCCGGATACCATTCCCAGGTTTCTCCTATCCGGTCAGTTTTCGCAGACAATACTGTCCCCGCTTCGTTCTTAAGCGTAAATGAAATATTAAAAAACCTCTCGGGGTCTCCTGTTGGGACTTTATGTCCGGCAAATTCATTCTTTAGTTTGAGGGTAAATAAGATGCTATCCAATATGTGATAAGAACGCTTCAGTGCAGAAGGGTAAAATGCAAACCCATTCAGCATTTTGGTTTCAACTGTATCAAATTTAGGGATACCAGAACCAGCGAAAAAGTGGAGATGACTAAGTCTTTTTCCATAACCTGGAACGATTTCACGGTTTACGGATTCCATGTGGCAGCTGATGCAGTTCTTTTTTCCAAAATATGGTCCCGCCTTCCATTCGTCTCCCGTTTCAAACGTACAAGCCAGCGTGGGTGTAATCACCGCATTGGCATTATGGCACGATATACAGAGTTGTTCAGAAAGAAAAACCGTGTCTTTTATTGACTGGTGAGGGCCCGTCGTCATTCCCGTAGGGCCAATTATCGAACCATTTCTTACGTGACAACTAGCACAGGTAATGCCTTCCTGCTGCAGGTCTTTGTCAAAATGAGGATTGCTGTTTTTAACAGGTTGATAAATATCTCCATCAACCAATCCTTCAATGATAAACGGTTGTTGGTTTTGTAATGGGATATGACAGTTTATACACATAAAAGGGCTTGATTCCTTTTTCAATTCCGCCTGAAATTGTAAATCTGTCCAGGCGTGCGCATGGGTTGACAATTTCCATTCATTGTAGTGCTGTTGATGACAAACACCGCATGCTTTTGCGCTCAAGGAAGTCAACCCCGCAGGAATTTCCTGATGGGGTATTGCTTTTTCCCAGCTATGCGTTAGTGGAAGTATGATCTTGGCCGGCTTGTTGCAGGCCACCAGGTCCAGCAGCATAGCGCCAAAAACGAACGTATATATTATAAAGAATTCCTTTCTCATATCTTATCGCATAGCCCCAAAGTTGGACCTCAGAAAACGCCGGATTTTAGAACCGCTTCCGGTCCGGGTAGCCCATATTTTCATAGTCGTGCTTGTTTATTCTGTAAATGTAAACATCAAGGCCAGACCATTTGGTTTCCTTTTCCATTGCCAATCCGTTCTTTTCCGCCACTCTCTGCGATTTAATATTTTTCCTGTCGATGATAGAAATTACCGATGCTGTTAAGTCATGCTGAAAAGCATAATCAATAAAAAGTCTTGCGGCTTCGGGCGCAAAACCCTGACCCCAATACTTTTTAAAAATGTGATAACCAACTTCAACTTCTTCTTTGTCGTCAACCTCCTGCCTTATGAGTCCGCATTGACCAACAAAATCATTTGATTTCCTGTCAATGAGTGCCTGAAGGCCAAAACGGTTGTCTGCATATCGCTTCAGTTGCTTATCGACCCAATGCCTTGCGCTCTCCAAATTACTTGACAATACAAAAGCGGGAAAGAACTCAACGGCTTCTTTGTCCGCAAAAAAGTCAGCCCAGATCGGGATGTCATTTTCAGTCAACATGCGTGTCACAAGTCGAGCCGACTCTAATTTATCCTGATATACATGTCTCATTACAACGCTGGAAGCCCTAAATATAACCGAAACGGATCATAATTCCTTCGGGCAACTGTGTGTGACCATGTTGTACCTGTCCACAACCACTGTGACCGATCGTTTGACAGCACCGTCCAAGATTGGACAGTGTCATGCATGACATCACTTTAGCGCCAAAGCGGCATTTATTTTATTGCGAAACCAATCCCTGCTTACAACTTCAGCAGCGGGGGAAGCGAAATGATTCTTATAGTGATGGTTTCTGATCCGTTCTTAAATAAGCTACCAGATCAAGCACGTCCTTGTCGGAAAGCGTTTGCACTAATCCTTCAGGCATCATGGAGACGGCGGCTGTTTCCCGCGATTGTATATCCGATTTATTGAGCACCAACTGGTCCTGGCCTATTACCCGCAAAGTAATTTGTCTGTCATTTTCGGCAACTACATTTCCACTGTACGTACGTCCATCTCTGCTGGTAATGACCACCATTCGGTAGTCGTCCTGAATTTCACCGCTTGGATCAATCAGGTTACTCAGCAGATAATCAATATTCGCCCGGTTAGAACCCGTGATATCAGGTCCTATTTTGCCACCTTCTCCATATAAGGTATGGCAAGCGCTGCAAGTGCGAACAAACAACGCCTTTCCGTTGCTGAGATCGGCTGTCGCCAATGCCTGGTTATTGAGCAGGTGCTGGTACCGCTTGTAAGCAAGCGCTTTATCACCAGACAACTGATCTATAGGTCCCCAGACTTCCACAAATCCATTGCCGACTACCCTGCGCAACTGGCGTGCGACATAAGCGGGTACATCACTTTTTTTGATTACCTCATCCTTAATAGCCTGCGTGAGCAAACGACCGTAGGTTGTCCGGGACGCCAAAGTCTGCAGCGCTTCTGCTTTCTCTGTCGCGTTAAAACTACCAAAGCCATCAATCAGTAAATGTCCAAATGGTTCATGTTCATAAGCGGCCATCGCACGAATAGCGTCAACGCTCAGCCTGGGCTCACTCAGTAACGTCGGGAGAATGGGCAACAATTCAGTACGCTGCCGCGAGGCTAAACTCTTCAGGGCATCTCGCCGGGCTTCAACAGGTGAAGATGGGTTTTTCAATGTGGCCAAGTATTTCTTGGCTGCTTCCGTATCCCCAAACAACTGCGCTACTTCCAATGCCAATGCCGCCGAAGATTTTTCTGATTTCAATTTACCATAAACGGCGGTCCAATTTGCCGGCGCGGTGATGTCCGACCGGCCCTGAAGGCCCTCAACCATACCGTTGAGCATGGCCGTCACCTGCGCGGGCCGTCTTCCAAGTTCCGCTACGAGCAGGTTTAAAGCGTTCGCGTCAACAAGGCGCCTTGCCGAAAATTCCGCAATCATGGGTATTTTACATCCACCCGCGAGGGAAATTCCACGCTCAGGGTTTTGTTCCACCAGATCCTCCATTCCATACCATATCATTTTCGGAATATTGTGATCTTCTATATCTTTTGCCTGCGATATCAGTCCCTCCGCTATACGCCAACGATCGTCTGACGGCACACGTTGTATGGCAGCGGCGAGGTAAAGTCTAACCACTGCCGATGGATCGCTTTGGCTCATCTTAACCATCGCTTCAATTGCCCTTTTCGGGGCGTTCATATCTTCACAAAGCATCTGTACGGCCCATGCACGCACATATTCATCCCTGTCAGTCAAAGACCTCTCCAAATCCTGTTGCTCAAAATTGTTGGTTATATGGAGTGCCCACATGGCGTGAAGGCGATGATCGGGATTTTTACTTTTCTTGAACAACCGTGTCAACTGTGCAACTGAGCCCTGAGAAAGAGATCCTTTGCTGGCGCGACTTTGCAGGATTACCCTGGCTCTCCGCGCGTGCCAATCGCTGCTACTGGTTTGCAGCGCCGCTAATTGTTCATCCGTCATCTTATTCAAATCACTGTATCTTCCATCCCAGTTCTTCGCCAAAGAATTCGCTGGACTAATCCGGAAAATTCTTCCTGTTTCTTTGTTGAGTACTTCCTTGCCGCAGATATCAGCATCATGCCAGTCTAGTACATAAAGGTCGCCTTCCGGCCCTACCTCCATACTGAACCCGATCCATTGCGCATTGTTGGCTTCTAGAAAGTCATCACCATGATGGGCAACAAATCCGGAGCCTTGTGCTTCCAGTACATCCGAAAGCACGGCATGCTCATGGATATTGGCCATAAACAACCGTCCCTGCTGTATTTCGGGAAAGGCATCGGATTGGTATATCCGGGCCCCACCATGCGCAGACCGGTGCCGATGATCAACGATAGTGCTGATGTCGCTGTATACATAAGGGTTGAAGTGCTGGCCTCCCTGACGGTGATAAATACCACCCGGAATAACATGGAACATGTGTGGAATAACGCAAGCGGTGATGAAAAGCTGGCCTTTTCTATCATAGTCAATACCCCAGGGGTTGCTGAACCCATGCGCAACCACCTCAAATCGTTTTTTGCTGGGATGATAACGCCAGACACCACCATTTATGTCCACCCCGTCTGCTTCCAACAGGTCTTCCGGGAACGCTTCGTTGTGCTTATAAATTTTCCCTTTCCCTTTCGGTTTTCGGATTTTTGAGGGTGTAGCAAAACCTTCCAGGCCATACAGCCATCCGTCTGGTCCCCAATGGAAACTGTTAATGGTTTCGTGGCGGTCGCGTATACCCCAGCCGGTGAGCAATACTTCAATATCCTTTTTGTCTGCAACATCATCTCCATCTTTATCAGGAACGAACAGCAGATTGGGAGGTGCCCCTAGAAAAAGGCCTTCGAATCCTACGGCAATGGCGGAAGGAAACGGTATGCCTTCCAGAAATACTTTGCGCGTATCGGCAATACCATCATGGTCGACATCCTCCAGGATGACGATTCTGCTATCACCGAAATTGGAAAATCCACTGCCCCTGGATTCATAATCGCGGTTTTCTGCCACCCACATGCGTCCACGGTCGTCCCAGCAAAAAGCTATGGGTTGCGTGACCATGGGCTCGCCGGCCCATGCATTGGCTTTAAACCCATCTATCAGCGTCATATTTTCAACAGCCTCCTGTGGGCTGAGGAACTTTGCGCTTCTGCCTTCCTCTTGCGCAATGTTCCATAGAGAAGCTGTAGAGTACAACGAGTTGCTGCCAATGTATTCATCCCATAATTTGGTAAGCGCTACATCATTGAGTTCACCTGTATAGGCAACAATCTGGTGCCTGATGATTTCAGTTTCTCCTGATTTGATATGCCAGTCGCCCATGCGCGCCCGGACCGGACCGATTCCTAACTGTCCATCTACACGCCAAGGTTGCGGGAAACCTGCATTCTCAGGGTGGTCAAAAATGGCAATATGCGCAAGGTCTTCCCGTCCCTCCACCTGCATGCCTGCATCCACCCACATGGCGCGTTGGCCTTCGGCCTTTTCATTGCGTTGCCTGGCAGCATTCACGACTTCTCCGCGAATACCTTCTTTCCAGGGCATGCGCAGGAACAATCCGCCGTAATCAAATTCGCCGATCGTAACATCTTTCAGGGCTTTGCCCTGCCACTCCAGGCTAAGGAAAAATTTTCCCTTTTGCTCCCGCATGCTCCACAGCTGGGTTTCCTGTAAAATAGGCCTGCCATCATTATCCAGCATATCATAAACTGTCTTCCATGAAACTTCCGTACCCTCAGCATTTATCACTTCATATGATTGACGCTTCCAATGGTCGCCTTCGGGATGATGAAAGAAATCCCGGCCAATGATGGCTTCCATCCCGGGCATTTTTTCTTTTTGGTAAAAGTATTTGTGGACAGTATCCATCGGAGCCCCTGTTCCATTGACCCGTGTAAAACCCCAGTAAAGTCCGGTTTGATGCTTATGGTGACCGGGGCTGTATTCCGTGAGTTGCCCTTTCCCATCAGGTGCTGTGATGGGGTGCAGATAGGGACGAAAATCAGGCTTAGCATTTTGTGTTACGATGGCTTCGGAGCTTCCTTTTCTGAAAACAGAAATGGTTCCTGCTGCTTCGTCCTGCACAATGCTCAACACAATGGGATCATCGCTAACTGACCCCTTTTGCTTTTGCGGGCCGCAGCCCGTTATCATCAGCAGTAATAGACAATAGCAAACAACAGACGCGGGTAAATAAATATATTTCATCTAAAAGGGATAGGTTTTTTCGGTATACAATCTAATCAATTGGGGGGTAAGAAAATACAACTTGGAGCGATACCAGCATTATTTATCCGGACGGCTTCGCCTCAAGTGCATATCGTTGTTGCGCTGCGAAATTTTGCGGCTTCATATAAATTGTTGAACCTCACACGTAAAGGTTCGAGATTTACACTGCGGCCATCAATACTTATTAATACTGTTTTAATTTTGATGTTTGTTTCTTGAATATTCCTTGTTTGTATCTCAGTTCAGCTTTTCAACTTACTCCAGTTGTAGGTCATGCTTACAAACCAACCAAATTTAGGAAAGACCTTCACTGTTGGTGGCGCGCTGGGAAGTTCTGTTATAAGGTAAGATTCATCCAGACGATAGTGATGATCCAGAACCTTGACTTCACGTGCCGTTGCCCCAACGGATAAAACGAGTCTTTCCCTTCTCCCGAAAATAGCAGAGCCACCCAGGTGGAAATTTAACCCGTCAAATGCCGTAGTGGTACTAAGTCCGGGGCTAATCGCAACATTAAAATTCGTGCCGCTTCGCCTGTAAATGTGCATGAATGCGCCGACAGACAGCAAAAGCCTGCTCCCACCATCTTTCCGTTGAATAAATGCGGTCGAATCATTTATCGTTCTGTATTGAAACTCATTGCCGAGGAAATCAGCATTGCCACCGTTAAATAACAGGCCCGCGCTGAAATCAACTTTCCATCCGCCCTGCGTACGGTAGGTTTCTTCAATCACCAGTTTATTGTGATCTTCACATGGTAAGGCTTTGGCAGCATTTATGCTGATCTTTAGTTTCACCTCATCGCCGGAAACGCGAAGCGTATCTGTAGCATAGGTAAAATTCGATTCGTTTATGAGGTTGTAGTTGTTTACCAACGCCTGGATTTTATTGTCATCCATGAATTTTTCCAGTGCAACTACTAGCGCAAAGGCTCCTTTGAGTACTGCACTGGCAGAGTCCTTTTGCGTCTTATACGCTTCATTTTCTTTTTTTGCCATCCGGTATCTGATGAGCCCCTCGCTGTAGTCCGGATGCTTTTTGTCCAATGGGAATTTATCCCACTCCCAAATAACATCTCCATTCTTTTCCATTTGCCTGTCAATGTCGTTCATGTATTCGGGAATGCGTTCCTGTATCGCTGTTCTTGCACCGACTGCTTTTTGAATGGCTGTTTCAAGCTCTGCTTTCAGTCCTTTTGCCTGCTCCACTCTTGTTTTAGGATAAACAGCAGGCAGGAATTTTTCTGTGGTTTCTATTGCCTCGTGTTCTATAGCATCATAAGCTATACCGCACGACTGGTACAGGTTAGAAAGAATATTGTTGTACTGGGTTGTACTATTAATAAATTCGCTGGATGCGTATATGATTTTTAGATTCCTGTCTATTTCAATCTTCCGGTTAACCAAAGAAGGCAACAGTGATAATTCCATAACATTTTCAAAAGCATCGGGCAACAAGAGATTAAGATAACCCGGGAGATTTACAGCTGAAAAGATATTCGGGAGTTCAGTATTGAAATCGCTTTGCGTAAATGATTCATTGATCTTGTATAAGTTCCTGTTAACATTTTGAATGCGCACTACAATCTTACTCCCATGCCTGGCGGTCTTGTACTTTATAAAACCTTCAGGCTCCAAAAAATTAAACGTAGCGACTTCAGGAACGACATCCTGTGCGGCAACGGTGATGGAAAAAACAACGGGTACAAATAGCAGTAAACATGTTTTCATGCCATTGAGAATTAAGGGTAACAGAACTTTGTTAGCGCTCTGACTGACCTGGGTTTTGCGGTTGGATTTTCAATCTACCGCTATTCCCATTCAGGAAATTGCATGTACAGGAAATTGCATGTAGTCAGCGCAAAGCTATTTTATGCTCGCAGCTTTGAAAACTTTCCTCAGCCGAACTTTTTACACTAAAGTTAAACGGTATTTACAATCCTCGCCAGCAACAGGTGCAAAAAAATGAAGACAACGGACGAAGCCGATTTTTCGACCTATCCCAGCCAACAAATCAGGAATTGAATACTTTCCCCATCAGGGAAATGGTTTTGAAATGGCTAACCTTGTCGGTGTAAAAGACCAACAAGGTTAGCAATTCAATGAAGTTGAAGGTACGCAGCAGTACAAAAGGTCACCTTCCGCATGGTTATTATTTCTCTGCCGGAGGATATTTAGAAAAAATCTGTTTCACGCCGTTGTTAATGTTTTCCTCTCTTTTTCCCGGACTCACATCTTCAGACAATGTTTTTGTTGCCCGTCCTTGCCACACGATCTTCTCGCTTGCCTTATCAACCATATTTACAAACAAGGTGCCAACTGTGTATTCATTTACATTTACCTGGGTAGTTGTAAACCCTCCACCATAACCATAACGCCAGCCACCTCCATACATGCCTGAGCCTGTTGTCGTTGCTGTGGCTTCGGTTTTCTTCTCTGACCTCACATGAAGATCGATCAGTACATCGGGGGAATCAGATTTGCTGAAACCTTTTGCAGCCATCTCGGTGTCAATTGCCCGCAGTACGCGGTCTCGATTCAACTGCTGAATAGGCAGATTTAGCGCGTCTTCACTAAACGCGTACGTTTTATAGCTGGAGAAATCAGCCTGGCTATCATAGTCATAGGTAACCTTGAGTGTACTGCAGGCTGCCAATTAAACAGCAAATATTGCACATACTAGTTTTTTCATATTGATTTGTTTTAATATGGGAAACAAAGATTAGGACTTTTTGTTTCAAAAAAATCAGGAATCAGCAAATTTACCTGCCGTGGCGAAGGTTAAATCCTGAAGTTGACGCGCAAAACTTTTTTAAAATACCTTGATCTCTTTCGGTATTTTTGTGACAGAACTGTTACAATGAAGGCACCAGCTATTCTATTTATCCTGATTTCTTTTGCAGGTCACGCTCAGATTAAGCCGGTAGATCCTGCAGCGGTCGACATTGTCAGGGACCGCTGGGGCGTACCGCACATTTTTGCGAAGACCGATGCCGGCGTATCCTACGGACTGGCATGGGCGCATGCGGAAGATGATTTCAAGACCATTCAGTTAGGATTCCTTGCCGGCAAGGCGATGCTGGGGCAGTACACGGGAAAATCAGGTGCAACGGTAGATTATGTTGTCCAATTCATGCGTTGTCGTGAACTGGTGGACAGTCGTTATGAAGAGGATATTTCACCAGTGTTCAAGACCGTCCTTCAGGCCTATTGTGATGGGATAAATTCCTATGCACGGTCACACCCCAAAGAAGTTCTTATCCGGAAAATGTTTCCCATTAACCCAAAGGATATGCTGACATACTCCGTGCTGCAACTCGCTATTGCTGCCGGAGCAGATAATGCCTTGAAGAATATCATCAACGGCTCCATCCCAGGCGTAGATGCCTGGAAACCAGGGGGCTCCAACGCATATGCCTTTAACTCCAGCATAACGAAAGATGGCGATACTTACCTTGCCATCAATTCTCATCAACCCTTGCAGGGACCTGTCGCCTGGTATGAGGCGCATCTCTGCAGTGAAGAGGGTTGGAATATTCTTGGCGCCCTCTTTCCGGGGGCTCCCATTATTCTGCTGGGCTGCAATGAATTTCTGGGCTGGGCACACACTGTCAACTATCCGGACAAGCTTGATGTCTATCAGCTGGAAATGAATCCCAATAATAAATATCAGTACAAGGTCGATGGCCAATGGAAGGAACTGGAACGGACTGAGGCGAGGATGAAAGTGAAAATTGCAGGGCTCAAGATCACTGTAAAGAAAGAAGCCCTGAACAGCATTTACGGACCGGCCATGCGGGTAGATCGCGGTGTGTTCGCCATTCGCACCGGGGCATTAATGGAAATCAGAGCGCTGGAACAATGGTATCATATGAATAAGGCAAGGAGCTTCAGCCAGTTTAAAGCAGCATTGAACATGAATGCGATATCCGGCTACAACATCATTTATGCAGACCGCTATGATACCATTTACTATGTCAGCAATGGAAAAATACCGCTGCGCAACAAAGGTTTCAACTGGAAGGCTACGCTGCCCGGAAACACATCACAAACCTTGTGGTCCGCCTTTCACCCCTTCAGTGATCTGCCCCAGGTGCTGCAGCCGGCTTCTGGCTATATTTTCAACAGCAACCACTCTCCTTTTAATGCCACTGCTGCAAAAGATAATATCAAAGCAAACCAATATGATCCTACCATGGGGTATGAAACGCACGACAATAACCGCAGTGAACGCTTCATGAATCTGATTGCAGCTTATCCGAAAATAAACTACGCGGAAATGAAGAAAATAAAATACGATCTTCAGTTACCGCTTCATTTAAAATACCAAACGAGTTGCGACACCCTCTTCCTGCTGAACCAAAATGATCACCCCGATTTAGCAGCGCTGATTCAATCTTTGAATACCTGGGACAGAAAAGCCAATGTTGACAGCAAGGGCGCTGCATTATTCTCTGTCATCTACTATAAAGTTGTAGAAGAGCAAGACGCCGGCGCCACTTACCGTTCTCTTACCGAAGCAAAGTGCCTGGAATTGCTGAGGTACAGTAAACACTATCTCGAGAAATACTTTGGCACCACGGAAGTTTCGCTGGGGCAATACCAGAAGCTTGTACGCGGACAAAAATCAATTGCCCTTCCCGGCATACCGGATGTGATTGCTTCGATGCTGTCAGTTCAATACAAGAATGGTATGGTGAAGGGCGACCAAGGTGAATCCTATATTGAATTGGTGAAGTTCACGCAGGACGGCCCGGAAATCGAGACAATTAATTCTTATGGCGCTTCCACCCGACCTGGCAGTACACACTACGCGGATCAAATGGAGTTGTTTATCCAACAGAAAACCAAACCCATGACACTTGACAAATCCCGGGTGTACAAAGAAGCTGAAAGGATTTATCATCCGCAATGATCCTTATTTACGCTAAGAATTACCGGCCTCTTCGCGATTTCCTCCATCATGCACACTCATGCCCGTAAAATGACCGATGTACCCATTCCATGAAAGTTCCCTGTTGGCGAGCGGATTTGCATTGCCAAATGAAGCAACGCTAACACTACACGTTACTCCGATATAGGTCCATCAAATGCCTCTGGCTGCCGAATCTTGCGTTCTTCAATACTTAGATTTGGTATTCGATAATTGATACCCGCCTTTTTATATCTCAGATACTGCACTGATAATCTTTTTTGAAATGCCTCCCAGTCCAATTCTTCTTCATTGGTCCAGGCTTTTTCTGCTACTGCTGAAAGCCTTGGATAAGCCATGTACTCCAATCGCTTCTGATTGGTAATAAACTCTGTCCAGATAGCCGCTTCAATACCCATAACGTTGGCAGACATAGTACTGTCAAAAGTATCAGGAACGGGATTCCACTTGTATATTGCTTCTGTAGAGTTTGCCCCGTTGCGCAATCCTTCCCAATATGCACCTGCCTCTTTCAAATCGTTTGGATAGTCCAAGTAGACAAAGTCGGCCGGAGAAATAATAATATTATAACCTTGTTTTGCTGCAGCATATAAAGCTTCCGGTTGCAGACAACGCCACCATTGCAAGGTTGTTGCTTTGTTTATGCCAAAATCTGAAGCTTCATCCCAGGCTACAGGATGGAGTCCCGAAGCTACAATGAAATCAGCCATTTTTCTGTCAAACCATCCTTCAAATTCGTGTTGGTTGTGCAGTCCCAAAGCATTCATCTTGGCACGCATCACGGCCTGGTCTTCCCAATTATGGTCTCTTACTTCATCGCTTCCAAAGTGAACGTACTGTGTGTTAAAAATATCGGAGATGCGAAGCATCACTGTTTCAATCATTTTGATAGCATCGTCATTGGCAATATTGAGTGTATTGTTGCCCCCGCTAAAGGCTGGATAAGCTCTTTCCACCGCACCTGAATGTCCGGGGATATCCACTTCGGGGATGATCATAATCTGTCTATCATTTGCATAAGCAGCGATATCTCTCGCTTCTTTCTCTGTGAGATAGAAGGCCGGCCCATTTGGATTTGACTTATCTCCACGGGAGCCAATTTCATGGAGTTTCGGATACTCCTTAATCTCTATTCGCCATCCATTATCATCTGTCAGGTGCAAATGCAGCCTATTCATTTTTTGCGCTGCCATTTGATCTATCAATTTTCTAATAGAAGCCGGGCCAAAGAAATGTCGTGAAAGGTCCAACGCAACACCCCTCCACTTGAACCTTGGCTGATCAGCGATAGTCAACTGGGGAATCTCCAGATTTGACAGACCGTTTTTTTCTCCAGGAACCGGAGCCAGTTGCAGAATAGTCTGAAAGGCATAAAAATATCCAGCCTCAGAAGATGCTTTAATGGATACGTTGGTGTCATTGATTTCAAGGATATACGCTTCGTCATCCAATGCGTTATCCTCTATCAGTGCAATCGTATTTTCCTCTTCAGGTTCCGTTCCAATATGGCATGAGAAACCATATGCTTTTTGCAGTTCTTTGATAAACCAAAAGGACACTTTGTTTTGCGCTCCTGTTGATAATACCAATTGGGTCAAAGAATCCAAAGTAAAAGAGCCTTCATAGACACGAACCTTATTGGGTTGGGGAATAATTGGCAAAACAACATCAGTTTTTTCATTTCGGACAGCAGGATTGCAGGAAACAAAAATGAGTATCCAAATGCACAGGAAAGATGCTTTTGACAGGGACAATTTTTTCATATAGTAATAGTAATCAACATTAGTCGCCTTAATTTATGATCTAACGGCCAGAGACCGAAGCTATACTTTGTTAAACGTACTCATAGAAATAATTGCATTTTTAATAACGTAATTAATAACATAGATGTGGTATTTCAAACAGTTTAATCACGTCCAAGACACTTGTTTAATGAACCGGTCGTTGAAGAAAAAATATTCAAAAAGCGTTTCCGGAAAACAGTTCATGAAAGATTGTTTCGATGTTGGCAATATTCTATCTTAATTCATGACCGTGATTGTAAAGGCTAGTGTTATATCAACGAATCAGCTATAATTTTTTCAGGATACTAATTTAGTTTTTTGTTTGCAGATGTTGGGCTAACCATTCCGCATATTTTTTCGCCAGAAACTGATATCCATCCTTGTTATAAGCATCATAATGTACTGTAAAATGATCTCCCGGATAGTATGCAAATTCAAAATTTGCGTGTAATTTTTTCATTTCTTTCTCTAATAGCTTTACAGACTTGTCCAGAAAAAAATTATCATCAGTACCTACCGAAATTCTTATTTTAGCATCAAGATCAGGCTTAAGTTCTTCCCAATGATTTCTCAAAATCAATGATATATCGTAATCCTTCCAATGAGATGCCACTACCGGGTTAATTTCACCTGTGTTGACATTACAAATAGATTCGGGCACCCCATTTTTCATCATTTTACCAAAGACAGCATTCCACGACATATACTGTTCTCCTCGATACAACACATTTTCAATCCTGTAATCATCCCTCAGGTAGATCCAGGGGATTCTCCCCCCGATAGATCCATCTATTCTTATGTTTTCTTCTTTATCATAATACATGTTTTTATCTTCATAGATATTCACCAATTGAAAGTTCCTGAAATCAACCGGGTCAGGAGAACTTGACCAGCAGCCAGCAAATACTTTAGGGTAATTGACCTGAAGCCATGCCACGGTCCATCCACCACTACTATGGCCTGTGAGGAAACGCGCACCATTGCATCGGTATTTTTTTTCAATCAAAGGGATCAGTTCATTAATAAGCGCATCTCCCCACGGTCCGTTATTGGCGCTATTTGCATAGGTGCTGTGTCCCGTAGGACAGTTTCCATCCAGATATACAGTGATGCAAGGGATAGAATCAAGCGGGGTGCTATTCTCTTCTTTACCCGAATATGAATGATAATCTCCTCCAAAACCTGAAATCTTATAAAGTACAGGGAACATACGGGATGGAGCACTATAATATTCTAAAGGGAGAATAATGGCAGCATCAATAGTTGTCGCTCTTTTGTAAAACGATGACAGTAACGGCGAAGGAGCTTGGAGTTCTTTTACATAATCAGTTTCTTCAAACGTGGGCACCGGCATTTTCGAGTTGCAGCTAATAGAAAACGTTTTGCCAAAGTCTTTAGTCAGGTTAATTTTTATTGGTTCATTATACATGTTATCCGGGCTGGACCCGATATTTCGACCTCCATTGTTTCTATCCCAAACTACCTGGGCATAATATTCACCTCTCTCAATATCTGATAGTTTTACAGGGTAGGCAATCGCCGAATCATCAAATAATATGGTTGAATTTGGATCTACTTTATTTACTGTTATGGAGAAAACACAAAACAGTGGCATCCCGTAATTAAGATCCTTTGGGGTTTTGCCATATTTCGAAAGGTATAATATCACTTTGCCCGAAAATGGCCCTTCATAGGCATCTGAGGTATACGATACTTTTATTTTTTGTGCCTCCACGCTCATATTGAAAAGAAACACCAGTAATCCCAGAATCAGGATTTGCCTTTTTTGGATTTTTTCCATTGAAGTCGTTTTTTCTTTTAATGGCTATCTAGCCTGTGAACCTTGATAAAATGCGTTTTAATGCTTACAAATAACTTAGCCACCATTTTTCCCTGTGACTTGATTTATACCTGTCAAATTTTACACACAAAGGATACAACAAGACAACAACCCCTGCCCACACAGCATAAACAAACCACAGGCTGAAGCCAAATCCTTTTAGCGATGGTATTTCCGTTACCCAGTCATTGAGAATCATGCTATGCCATCCAAACCCGGTTAACTGCGCCGCCACCATGGCTAAACCGTGAATGAGATAAATGTGCAGGATGTAGTAGAAAAAAGGAACCCTCCCGAAGGTACTGAAGAACTTTGCTATACCGTTTTTCAAATTCTCACTGTAGGCAAGAAAGAGCAACGACGGACCCAGGGTCATGAGCAGATAAGAAAGCGACGGTGGGTACTTGGCAGGATTCAGGAATGACATCATTGTCTTCACAGTTGTATCGTATGATGTCCACTTCACGGGATCTCCATATACATTTATGCCTCTGACAATCACAAACAGTATGCTTGCAGCCATACCGATCGTGGTGAGGATTCCTTTTCGTTTCTGGCTGTCGAAAGACTGATCGTACATCGGGCCAAAGCAATAACCCAGCGACATTACTGCAATCCATGGGATGATCGGATAGTAGGCATAAAGTTGATAACTTTCCGAAAGCTTAAATATCGTTAACTCATGAATCATTGCCCAGACTATGCTGCCTTCAAAATGTACAGTATCGAGCAGGTTGTGACCGAAAATCATTATGCAACTGAAAATCAAAATAATTTTACGGGGAAGATAAACCAATGCAGCCAACACCAGCATGCTGATACCTAACGACCAGATGACCAGAAAACCAGGCGTTCTGAACTGAACATCAAAATACCAGGCAAAATTTACCACAGTCATTTCGATGAAGACCAACCAAAGTCCGCGTTTCAACAAAAAGCCGGAGAGTTCGCCAATGGATTTTCGTTTCCCTACAAAAAAGGCCGAAAGGCCTGCAAGAAAAGAAAATGCAGGTGCACAATAGTGCGTAATCCACCGGGTAAAATAGATCGGCAGTGTTGTAGCGCTCGGGTCGGTAGGGTCAAAAAGAAACGCACCGGAATGAAAGTAATCCCTTGTGTGGTCGAGTGCCATGATAACCATCACCAAGCCTTTGAGCAGGTCAATGGATTCTATTCTTTTGCCAGGAAGTGTTGCCATGATTTAGTTTAGCATTTTCTCTGTTCAGCACACAGTGCTCACCGTACTTGAACCGCTGCAATTACCGGGTTGGATAAATGACATAATATAAGATGTTTTTTGCCTTATGCGCAAAACTTTGTTTTTTTTATTGGATTCAGCTGGCGTTGAGATCTACAACAAGCTGGTTCCTGTCGAATTGAAACCAGAATACATAGTCAACCGGATAACGAATATGCGTTCTTACTGCGTGAGCGATAGCAGCGGCACCACGCAGTAGCGCAGGCGTTTGCGGCTGCACGAGGAGTATAGCGGATAGCGCGACCCCGAGACATGAGGGGGCACGCCAATGTAAAATCGCGTGCGCAATTTCATTATCCAACAAAAATCAATGGTTATGTCTGAATGTCCTTCAGTTCTGCATTGGTGCCAAAATTGCTGGAAAGTATTTTCTAATTTCCTTACATTACAGTTTTATATCAATTCTTATCACTAAACCTACTATTATGAAAACACAAAAAAATCCGATCATGAGGATTATTATGCTCATGTTCGTCCTTTTGATGGCTTCCCAAACAACAACCCTGGCGCAGGCCGCCGAAGATCCGGGTATTACCATGTACATTTACGTCAAGGTTTCAGGAGCGAACCGGGCAGAATTTGTAAAAAGAGAAACCACCTATTGGGCTGAAATCGCCAGGAAGGCAATGGCTGATGGCAACATTGTATTTTGGGCTTTGATGGAGAAAGTTGGTGGTTATGACCTGGAGAACAGTTCCAACTTCCTGATTATCAACAGGTATAAAAATATTGATGCCGCTGGTGAAGTTTGGAGTGAGAAAAATATCAAGGCAGCATTCCCCAATGTTACTGCGGACAAGATGGAGACCAATAGCATTAGTAAATGGACGAGTCAGTTCTATCTTCACACCGAAGATTGGCAAGAGGCCGCTGGCGCGAAGGGTGAAGATTACAAGTTTGTAAGTATGGTGTACCATGATTCTTCGAATCCTGGCAGTACTATCGCGCTTGAGCGCAAGCATTGGGGACCGTTCATCAAGGCGGCCATGGACAAGAAACAAACTACGCAATTAGCCTGGGGTAATGCCATTATATTATCGCCTTCAGGATACAACATTCACGCCACCACTGTGTCATACGACATCTATCCCAGTCTGAAAGAAGCATTGAATCCTACATGGGATCCAAAAACGGTTTTTCCAAATGAAGGCCTCGCAGAAATCAACAAACTGGAATCAAGCAGAGGCGGTGCCGTCTATCGTATCATTAAGGGCGTTTCGCCGGAGTAACTAAACAAACAAAAAAAGCAGTGCCTGATGACGTCAGGTACTGCTTTTCTATTTAATGTTATTTTTGTTTATCCGGCAACCGGTTTCTTATTCCGAGACCATTGTGGAATCTGCCGGTTCCATGGAAGCTGCTGGTTGCCTGGCCAGATATCCGGGCAGCGCGTTGAAAATATCGATCTGCATTGCAATCTTGTTATCCTTTACAAAGAAGGACACATTGACCGGCGTGGTAACATCTTTTCCTCCGTTGGTTTTGCCGCTGTGCAAAAACCAGGCATGAACCCATTTATCGCCTTCATCGGTCACAATCATTTCATACACGGGATTTTCGCCAATATTATATTCCGCGTAGTTCGTCAAATTGCTTTTCAAGCCTTCAATGTATGCGTCAGGACCTACCCACTTATCTTCATCCCATACATTTACAGCGATTTTCGCCGTATCGGCATAACCGGCGCGGAACGTTTCCCAGTCACCGCTGAAATAGGCCGCGATGCCTTTTTTCACCAGGTCAATTTCAGGTGATTCCTTGAAATACTGCTTTTCCTGGCATGCTGACAGGGCCAGGAGCCCTAAAGCAAGAAAGAATAATTTTTTCATATTGGTTGGTTTTGGTTCATGTGAAGTTAACCAAAGCTGGTATTAATTCGCTAGCGTTGAACCCTAAAATTAGGCCTACACGTATTAGCATTAGTCGCAAAGGGGGCAAGGAAGGTCATTAAACCAGCTATACTCCCAATCGTATTGACGTGGCACTGCGCTCGCGCCGCTGGTTTTTTTGTAATTTGAAGAAAGGAAGGCAACCCTTTCATTTTTTGTTCCGTCAAGTATAAAGAACCTAAACCCGGGAATACCTCATGGACCTGCTGATACTGGGCTGCAAGCGCAAAGATCGAGACAGCCAGCGATTGCTGTATCAGCATTATTATTCATATGCCTTAAGTATCTGCGCCCGGTACTCAAGAACAATGGATGAGGCTAAAGAGGCGATGAATGATGGATTTATGAAAGTGTTTCTGAAGATCGATCAATATCATGGGGATTCGCCATTCAAACCATGGTTGCGACAAGTTATGATCAGGGCTTCCATTGATCAGTATAGAAAAGAGCTCAAGCACCAAAAGCATGATCCGATGGAGTCTGCTCATGCCGCTTTTACACAGCCCCGGGGCGAGGCCAATCTTTCACATGAAGAGTTAATAGGGTTGGTTCAAAGATTGTCACCCGCTTACCGGGCTGTTTTTAATTTACACGTCATTGATGGCTACACCCATCAGGAGATTGGAAAAATGCTGAGGATTTCAGCCGGCACATCAAAATCGAACTTGCTGAAAGCGCGTGAGAATTTGCGGAGCATGTTGGAAAGACTGGATAAGATTTCTTATGAAAAAGTTAACTGATCAGGAGCTCGATTCTCTTTTTAAGGAAGCCGCAGAAGGTTTACAACCTGCTTTTGATTCGGCCGGATGGCGTGCCATGGAGACGAAACTTGATCAGGCTAATCGAGCCCCCTGGAGGGGGTGGATCCCGCTAATATTGTTGGGTATAGTCATTTTTTCAGGCGGCGTATGGGTAGGCATAACCTATGAAGTTTCCAGTATCGGTAAGGTTACACCTGAAGGCAAAGAGCAAGCATTAATGCAAGACCGGCCTGTCACGACGAGGCAAAATCAAAGTCAGCTTCAAAGCGCATCTGATGCTGAACAGGAAAGAACCATCGCTGATAAGCGCAGCGGGGAAGAAAATAAATCAGGTGAATCGGTTGCTCCATTTGATCCGCAAGTTATTCGTGACGAAAGGAACAATACTCATCGTAGCAGCAGCGTCGTCACCAATAAAAAAAGTCAATTCGGTGAGGCGGAAACTTTCGTTAGCCAAAATGATAATAGTGGTTCATTTGCAGCGACAACCATTGCGCAGGCGAATGAACCATCTGATAAGCAAGGTATTCGCGACAAAAAGAACAATTTTCATCCCAGCAACGGGGTCATCACGGATGCAGCAAATAACATCAGCAAAGCCGAACCGCTCGCGCGCCAAAATGAAAACAGCAATTCGTTGATTGTTGCAGCGCACGCAGAAAAATCTGATAAGCCGGTTATGGGAAATCAGGAGCAAGTCGTTCATCCGGGCAGCAGTGTCATCGACGATGCGGAAAATCACCTCAGCGGAGCGGAACCGCCCGATCTGCAAAATGACAAGCGTAGTTCATTAACGGTAGTCAACGGTGATCATGCCAATGACTCGATTATGCACGAAATGAACAGTGGGAAAGCAGCCATAAACCAATCGGAGACGGCAGAAACGGTAATCGAACAAAGAAACAAGATTTCGAATTCAATTTTCATCAGAGCGCTCGCTTCCCCGGATTTATCCTCCATCAATTATGCCACAGCCAGCTCAGTTGGAAGCAACTTTGCTTTACTTGTGGAATATCAATTCAACGGCAGGTGGTCAGTTTCTACCGGAGGAATTTGGTCAAAGAAAAAATATTCTACGGACAATGAGATCACGTACGGCAATTACACGGCAGATCGTTTGGATGGTACTTGCCGTATTCTGGACATTCCCATAAACCTTTCATATCAGTTTCGACCACATCACAGAACTTCATTTTATGCGAGTGCAGGCTTTTCATCCTACATCATGGTAAGTGAAAATTATACCTATACCGTATTTACCAGTTATGGCGATCGGGTCTATAATGATGAGATAGATGGAAAAAATAACGAGTGGTTCAAGATGCTTAACCTATCGTTGGGCATTCAATATCAATTATCGCACCGGTTGTATTTACAGGCAGAGCCATTCTTAAAGGCTCCTTTGGCAGGTGTAGGCGAAGGTGATGTATTGTTGTCCAGCATGGGTATATTCGCGGGTCTCAAGTATAGAATTAAATAAGTTAAATATGCAAACCAGAAATCAAATCAGAATTATAACCGTTTCGCTATGCGTATCGTTGTTCACCTTCAAGGGATGTTCCAGTGATGACGCACCGCAGCCGGTCGATTGCGCCGTATCCACGCTTGCCGTAACTGGCTCCGGGTCAGGTCCTACTTCGTGTGGCGCCACCGATGGTTCGATCACTGCCACAGCAACGGGGGGGGATGAACCATATCAGTTTGCAATCGATGCCCAACCTTTCGGTGGTTCCCCGGCTTTTACCGGCTTGGCAGCCGGCACCTATCAGCTGAAGGTCAGGGATAAAAACAACTGTGAGCGAACCAAAAGTGTAACGATAAATGCAGCCGGATCAACACTTGCTGCCACTGTTAATACAACCGTAAGCGGTTGCAAAACCAGCGATGGCGTCATTACCATCAATGCAAGCGGCGGTACAGCACCATATGCTTATCAAATAGCTGGCGGGGCAACATCCGGTACGTCAGTATACGATAACCTTGCTGCCGGAAATTATTCGGTTAAAGTCACGGACAACACGGGCTGTTCGGTAACGCAAAATGTGGAAGTCTTAAATGGAACTTTGTACAGTACTGAAGTGCAAAGCATTATTACTGCCAATTGTGCTGTATCCGGATGCCACGTATCGGGGGGTGCGGCATCTGTCAGCTTTACTAGTTTCGCAAATGTACAATCACGTGCCGCCGACATCAAATCAAAAACGCAAAGTGGTGAAATGCCCAAAGACGCAGCCAAATTACCACAAGCTCAGCTGGACCTGATTTCCTGCTGGGTAGAGGATGGCGCTTTGAACAATTGAGCTTCAATTGAAAAAAGTAAAAGCAATCATACTGTTGGTCCTGACGACTCCCGTAGTACTTTCCGTCTATGGCCAAAAGTACGCTGCCGAACAATCCTTGGTCAGTTTTTTCTCTGATGCTCCTGTTGAGGATATCAAGGCAGAAAACCATAAAGCAATTAGTCTGCTGAATGTGTCCACCGGGGAGGTTGCTATTTCAATTCCCATCAAAGATTTTGAGTTTGCCAAATCCCTGATGAAGGAACACTTCAATGAAAAGTATCTCGAGTCAGATAAATATCCAAAAGCCATATTTCAGGGGAAGTTTATTAACTTTAATTTAAATGATTCCTCCGAACAAACAGTAAATGCCACAGGCAAGCTAACCATTCATGGTGTTACCAGAGAGATTAAAGTATCCGGAACATTTCAACCCAGCCCGAATCAAATCGTGGCGCGGTCGAAATTTGTGATCAGATTGGAAGATTATAAAGTTAAAATTCCTCAGATCCTGTGGAACAATATTGCAGAGGAGGTTGAAGTAACAATAGCGCTAACCTATAAACGCTTATGAGAATACTTATTGTCCTTTTCTTCCTTGCGGGTACAGCTTGTTATGCACAGGATGACTTGCTTAACGAACTTGAACAAAGCAACCCAACGGAACCCGAATACGTAACATCCACATTTAAAGGTAGCCGTTTGGTTAACGGTCAGACTGTCAAAACAAAAAATAAGCGTGAACTGGAATTTATTTTCTCGCATCGGTTTGGGGCGATAAATCAGGGCCTATACGAACTTTTTGGTCTGGATCAGGCCTATGTTCGCCTGGGCCTGGAGTATGGTATTACGGATCGACTGGGTGTCGGCCTGGGACGCAACTCCGTGGATAAGACAATGGACAGCTACCTGCGCTACAAAGCCTTAAAACAAGTAGTCGGTGGCATGCCTGTTACCATTACTGCTTATGGAAATTTTGCGATTAAAACTTCACCAAAAAAGGAAGATGCCGGATTTGATATTACGCTGGAGGATCGCCTCTCGTATACGGGTCAGTTGCTTATCGCCAGAAAGTTTACTTCAGCGTTGTCACTTCAACTGATGCCTACCGTTGTTCACAAAAACCTGGCTGACCAGACCATTGAAAACAACACCCAATTTGCACTGGGGGCAGGTGGCAGAGTAAAAGTGTCGAAAAGTATTTCACTGAACGTCGAATATTATCATCGTTTTGGTGTCCCGGACAACAATCCTTATTACGATGCCCTGGGTTTTGCAGTTGACATTGAAACGGGTGGTCATGATTTTCAATTGATCATCACCAATACCAGAGGCCTGACAGAGCGTGCTTTTATTACTGAGACTGCCGGCGATTTCTTTGACGGAGACATCCATCTTGGATTTAATGTTACACGCACGTTTCAATTCGGCCGAAAGAAAAAATAAAATATGGTCTAACCCTTCTGGCTACCACACACAAACGGCTCAGCTCCTTAATCCTGTAATGACCGGCGTATGTCTTGCAGGATTACCTGTTACTCATTTACTGTCGCCGATAATTTTTCGTTTACTTAGATTATGTTCTAGTCACTACATTAACTTTGTGCGTATCAAAAATAGTGGAAAGAAATTCATACAGTTCCGGATGTCTTTTTTGAAATTTATACGGATTGGAAAAGAAATATTCGCTTACTACTGCCAAAAACTCAGCATTACTCGTGAGCGCGTAAGGATTGATGTCAGACTTCCCGTTAGCGATTCTTTTTATCTCATTCTTTATTTCATGCAGCCAGGGCCCAACATAACGATGGTTCAATAGCAATTCTGGGACACCATCAATTGCACCATCTTCCTTGTCAAGTAAATGCACGAATTCATGGATGCCTACATTTTCATTGTGTGGCAATCCATCGAATGCTTTGACAAGATCGGGTTTAGACAAGATGACGTTGCCATTCATAAATCGATTACCCACCATTCCAGCGATAAATTCTTGATGTCCTTCAAATCGTTGGGTTTGAAACTGCTCATCAAAGCTGTTGGGATAAATCAACACGGTATTGACGTTGGCATAGTTGTATCCTGGAAAAGCAAAGGTGGGAATAACGGCACTGCACGCCACCATTAGCCGTATCGTGTCATCAATGTCAGTGTCGATTGCGTCAATATTTTTGGTGGCCAGGAACAGTTGTACGCGTTTTTCGAAGAGTGCTTTATCCTGATCGTTTAACCCCCCGTAAAATACTACGCGTTGTTTAAGGATTGTTCGCCACTGCTCCGGAAAGTTTCGATTCAACTTTTCTTCCAGCGCCTTTCGCTTCTTTCTGGCGTAAACCAACACGGCACTCAGTACTGTGACTGCAAAAAAGGTTATAATTAGGTCCATTCTACAATATTTGGATTAACGTGACCACAATGAATGCTGACTAGCAGATGTTGAAGATACCCAGGAAAAGTACAGTTCAAACAATAAGGAAAGCAGGAAAGCTCGATAGGGACTTCTTCTCCAAAAGATGAAACGATGTAAACTCCACCCAGGGTGAGCAACGGCATCCATACATTGTATAAAACGAGAAACGTTGTATTTTCAAATCCTTTCATGAAGCAATGAAAACGTCATGTTGCTGTAAATCCCTGTTTAGGGTTCCACTTATACTCAGGATTTATGGTGTCGGGAATCTCAACGAAATAAAGTACTACAGTTTGAGGAACTCAAGCATTTTATAAACCAGGATACCCGGCCAAAACATTGCTTTGATAAACCCCATAAAACCCATCCAAAAGCTTGTAGCATGTTGGATAAAATAAATAAGGGCACCAATAAACCCTATACCATACACGGCGGACGATTGCCCAACCATCCTGGTTTTAATTCTTTCCTTCATCGCAAGAAACGTTAACCTAAGTTAAATACTGTTGGCTGAAAGTATTTAATTGTACAGGACTTCCGTATGATTCCCGTCAGCGAATGGCGTGATTCTTATCAGGCCCTTGTGCTCAATGAACCCTTTTACCCTCAGTGTCAGCCGAGCCACTCGGAGACACTGAGGGGAGGAATGCCGCTGTAATCATAGTTTCTTACATGGCTTATGAGATGTATGTTTGTTTTAAAAGGAATAGGTCAGGCCCAATAGCACCATTGACTTCATTTTAGTTTGACCATCGTAATAATTTTGCGTCATGGGAATAAACACTACCGCATTGAACCCCATTTTTTTGAGGAGAAGGTTTACGCCTAAACTTGAATTGAAGATATACCCGTTACTATTCTCGATGGTACTACCTTCAAAGTGGTTAATATCGTTATGCTGGAAATTAATCCCGACATTAGGCTTTATTTTCATTTCCGATTTTGAAAAGGTGTAATAGTAGGACGAATTCAGGTAGGTTCGATTTCCAAATCGGTAGTTATCCTGATTTGCAGTGTTAATCCTATAGGCAATATTGGTTACAACCCCACTGTTGTTCCACATCAGATTGTGTGTTGCATTGAGCATATAATCCACACTTCCTGTTCCGGCTTGCGAGTTGAAGTCACCGATATTAAAATCAGGATTAGTGACATCTACCTGATTGATTCCGGTGGGCAACTTTATTCCACCCCCAAGATAAAGTTCATGACGCACAGTTACCTTTTCGTTCTTGCTCAGGGCTGTTGAAGCCACTACCTGGTAGTTTACCAATAACATCAAATCCCCAAAGCCCTTTGTATTAGTAATGCCTTCATCACTTTCTTTTCGGGATATGATGTACGGCATGAAGGCCATTACCTGGATTTTTTTGAAATTGTATCCGCCCCACAGTTCCATGGACTGATAAAAGTCGTGACTGAATTCTTCAGGATCGGATTTCATGCGGGAATCAAACTGAGAGAAACTGTACCGAAATCCTGCAAAACCATTGCTGAAGCTAGGCAAGAGGCCGATTTGGAAATTACTATTGGCACAGCCACAAATTTCGCATCCGTAGCTGACGGATGAAACGGAAAGAAAAACTATGATAATAAATGAATAGTGCTTCTTCATTTTAGTTATTTTAAGTGTTGGTGATAGGAAAAAGACCTATTTCCGGTTAGCGCGATGGCGTTGAAGCATCCGGAAAAATTGAAGAGAATACTTTATCCTAAAGTGGCGGGTGGGTGAAAAATGGAGGCGCCCAGGGAATATCTGTAAAGATCCGAAGCTTCCATCACGCGCTCAGGGTTTAACTGAATTTCCGGAGGGCATGGAAGTTGGAATGCTGAAATGAAAAAGAGATTTATTTCCCTGGTTTGCAAAACAGATTGTGGAACAGACTCGGGTTCATCCTCCGTCTCAATCGTAAGTCCATCGCTGAAATCAAACTCGCTGTTACACATCGCAATTGGAATTTCTGCGATAATGCCAATCGAAAATGCGATTTCATGTCGCTTTTGATATAACTGATCAAGGATGCCCATCCGGTATCCGCTGTGGAGTGCCATCGTCACTATTGTTGTACAAACAACCAGCTTCCTGATCATGAGCGCAAGTTATAGCGTAAAAACTTGTGAACCAATTTTCGTCAGAAATAACCACACTTAAAAACTAGATCCCTCATCGTCACCCGGGCCATTCGGGGACGCTGCGGGGGGCAATCCAGACACGCTTATTCCTTTCTGAACACGACCTTAAATGTGGTTCCTTTATCAACAGTACTGTCCGCTGAGATTTCTCCACCCATCGCCTCTACCTGAGTTTTCGTGATGTAAAGACCAACGCCTTTAGCATCAGGGTGATTGTGAAAGGTGGTGTTCAAACCAAAAAGCTTGCCTCCATGTTTGTGTAGGTCAATACCAACTCCATTATCCCGCACGGTCAATATTACTTTGTCGCCGATATTCATAGTCTGAAAATGTATTTGTGGGGTACGGTGAGGTGACCTGTACTTGAGCGCATTAGAGAAGAGATTAAGCATAATGCTCTCCAGGTAGGATTTGGGGTATTCAATCGACTCTGCTTTTGAAAAATCACTGGTGACAATGGCACCGGTTTCCATCAGATGACCAGATAAAGATTCCAGGGTCTTGTCAAATATTTCTTTAAAGGTTACTAGCTCGGATTCTTTGCTTAAATCCTCCTGAATTTTAAGGGCCTCTGTTAGGTCGTTTAGTGTTGATGTGAGATGGTTTATAACCGTTTCAAACTTCCCAAGGAGCATTTCTCTGTCCTCACTCCGCGTGCTCTCTTTATAGAAATGCAGCAGCGAGTTGAGATTGCTAACCGGTGATCTCAAATTATGAGATGTGATCTGCGAAAAGTTCAATAGTCTACTATTTTGTCTTTGCAGTTGATTGGCGAGAACCTCCAGTTCGGATTTTGCCTTTTCAATTTGTTTCATATCAAGACCTATTCTTATCCTATCTTTTCTGATGACATGAAGCGCACTCAATACCAATAAAATCGAGGCAAATGTTCCTGTCACCACCATCTTAATCGTTTTGTCAGCATTTTGGTCAGACACGGTAACGCTTTCGTCGAGTAACGCTTGTTCCCTACTTTTGATCTTATAAATCAACTGCGGAATAAGGTCTGTAATGAGTACCTGATTTCTATTTTCTGAAAAAAACTTTTGGGCTTCGTAAAAGCCTTTTTCCTTTCTTTTTCTAATTACAACCTCAACAAAGTCTTCTGCACGAATAGCCATATATGCTGATAATTGGTTAAGATCAGCAAGCGCCAGGCTGTCTTTCATCATGGATTGAAGAATACGTAATCCCTCACTTGTTTTACGATTGATATTCTTACGGTTCATTAAATCAGTCGTGTCACCTGTTATGACATAGGTCCTGGCAGAAAGGTATAAATCCTTAGCGTTAGAAATCAATTGCTCCAGCTCGTAAAATATCCTGTTTGTGTTATTTATTTTCTGCTCGGTTTCAATCATATTTCTTACGTTCCAAACAGATAGGATTCCAATGGCGACAATCACAATAAAAAAAGTGCCAAAGAAGAGTAGAGCGGAACGCAGCATTCCCGGAAGCAATTTAATTTTCTGACATAGCGTTGCAATATACCAAGAAGCGTATCAGTTTTAACCAATACTTTAGGTCGTGTCAGAGAACAAAGTCCTCCCGGCAATCCCGAAAAGCACAACGTTTTCCCCCCTAGCTTGGTGTCTTGAAAAGATGCTAAATCAAAACCGTTTTGCAGGAAGGATCTAAGGTACTTCTAAGACTTCATCGTCCGCTGACGAGTGACGCTGAAGGGTAGGAAGTTTGTAATGAACCGTTACGACTTACCCGTTGATTTCGTAGCCCGGGTTCTGAACCATATTTTGGTTTACGTCCAATTCTACCTGCGGAATGGGGTAAACGCGCTGGTTGTCATTCGGGGGTATCACATCTGGACCGGAGACTGCTGTTCCCGGAGCGTCAACAAATTGATTGCGGGTTGCTGACAAGCCACGACGGAAGAGATCGAAAGCGCGGTGTCCCTCAAAGGCGAGCTCCCTGCTCCGCTCATCCATGATTACAGACAAATCAGCACTGATGAGGTCGCTTGCTCCACGTGCTGCGCGCAGTGTATTCAGATAAGGCACAGGGTCGCCGCTGGTTTCCAAGGCTGCTTCCGCGGCAATCAGGTACATTTCAGATGCCCTGAGGATTTTCGGACTAGTAAGACCCGGAACACCATCAGCCCCATCAAACTTATGCTGGTACCATTGCCCATCGATATAAAGCCTAATCCAATCCAGGCGAACATCGCCATCATCTGCCACACCATCCAGGTCTGCATCCATCAACTTTCGCCAATCTGTGGAAGGACGGATATCGCCATAGCCAGGTGATGGAACGTAAATACTGCCGAGGTTGTCAGGTCCTCTGGATTCTGATGCTAAAAACTTTAGCGTAAATATCTCCTCAGAAAATCCATCCGATGTCCAGGCATCGGTCACATCGGCTGCATCCATAAGGGGATAAGATCCTGAATTGATAACTTCATCTGCTTTCAACTTTGCTGTCGCATAATCGCCTTTGTAAAGTGCTACTCTGGCCTGCATGGCCGCTACGGCATCTTTGGTGATCCTGTAGGGTCCCTGCGAATTATCCAACAAACCCGCCGCTTTTGCGAGGTCTGCGTCTATCTGCGCATAAACTTCAGCAACGGTGGCTCTTGCCGGTTCGGCGCCAGGATCAAGTGGCGCGATAACGACAGCAACACCGAGACTGCTCGGATTAACCGTATAAGGCTGTGCAAAGGCACGAACAAGGTCGAAATGGGCAAGGGCCCGGATGGCGTAAGCTTCGCCTTCAACCAATGAAGCCTCTGCCTGATCCGAAGAATTAATATCAACCACCTGGATTTGCTCAATTATATTGTTCACCATCAATATGGTGGCATACGCATCAGTCCACAAAGCTGTTTGCGTATTGCTTGAGTTCAGCTGATAGTTCCAGTTCTGCAAGAACCTGTTTGAGTTATCAATTGAGATGTATACGTTGTCGGCCCCAACCTCAGGTATCACAAGAAAATCCCTTCCGTACCAACTCAGCCGCTGAAGTCCATCGTAAGCTCCGTGCAAGGCCGTCACGAGTCCGTCAAACGTACCCAGTGCCTCCGTTGTAGACAAGGCTTGTGGGTCATTCTGTTCAAGTTGATCCGTGCAGGATGTTATCGTGAACAACACTGCTATCGTCGTTGCAGATAATTTATATAAGATCTTTTTCATGAGTTTGCTTTTTTAATATATCTAGAAAGTAATGTCCACGCCAAACGTATAACTTTTGCCAACGGGGTAGCGGAAAAACTCACGTCCATTTTGATCCATTTCCGGATCAAAGCCGGAGTACTTTGTGGTAACCCACAAGTTTTGTCCTGTTGCGTAGAGGTAAACATTTTTGATGCCGCTTTTACCCAGTATATTTTTCGGCAGCGAGTAACCAAGCGTGACATTCCGGAGTCTGACAAATGATCCATCTTCAAGATAGCGTGTCGAAAACGCGTTGGCGGAATTATTGCCTCCCAGCAAGGGCTGTGGTCTTTCAGCAACATCGCCAGGATTTTGCCAGGTACCTTCAGCGGCAGCCACGAGGTAATTCCACCCAAAGCGCTGACCATCACTTTCGATGAAGGACCTGGATTCATTCGATACCTTATTACCGTGGACGAATATGAAGAAAAAGCTGAATGTTATACCTTTATAAGACATCGCATTGTTCAATCCACCCGTGAATTTCGGAGTGGCATTGCCTACAATGTAACGGTCTGCCTGTCCATAAACCCCGGTAGTGGTTTCACCTTCTCCTGTATAATTGCCGCTGGCATCAAATCCACCCTTGGCCCATAAGGGCGTACCGTCAGCCGGGTTTACACCTTTCCACTTCTGGACATAGAAGCTTTGGATAGGAATGCCTTCCCTGGAAATCTGGGGCCCGTTGAGGATGTCTTCTCCACCTGGGAGGGAAACAATCTTGTTTTTGTTCCACGCAACATTGAAATCTGTGCTCCAGCGAAACGCGCCATCAAAGTTTACTGTTGTCAGTGTCAATTCGAATCCGGAATTTTGCATCTCGCCGATATTTTTAAGTGCCGTAGAGAAGCCCGTTGTTCTGGATACGGGAACGTTGAGGAGCAGATTGTCGGAATTGCGCCTGTAATAATCCATCGAGGCAAAAATTCTGTTTTCAATAAATCCAAGATCCAAACCTATATCGAGAGACCGGCTTTGCTCCCAGGATAAGTTTGGATTGGCTATCTGATTCGGCTGGCTTCCGGGAATTCCATTGTAGGCAGCATTGAAGCTGTACAATCCCAGCGATCCATAATCTCCGATAGCAGCATTCCCACTGGTTCCATAGTTGATTCTGAGTTTCCCATCCGATATCCAGCCTACACCGGACATGAAAGCTTCGTCATGGAAACGCCAGCCACCAGCCAGTGACCAGAAGGGCGCCCATTGTTTTCCGGTTCCAAATCTTGAAGAAGCATCATAGCGGATACTGGCGCTGAGAAAGTACTTTTCCTTATAGTTGTAGTTTGCCTGTCCCAGGTAGGATATGAACCGGTATGCCGACCGTGATCCATCAACTTGAACAGGCTCGGCTGTAGATTGGAGCGTCTGCAACTGACCTGTGGCTAACCCTTTACCAAAAGCCAGAAAATAGTCCCTGTTATTCTGCTGATATTCAAATCCTGCTACACCATCAATAATATGATTATCGCCGATCGGTACTTCAAAATTAACAAGCGTCTGGGAAGTCAGGGTTATATTCTCACTGTAGTCGTTAACTATCGCCCCATTATACTCCGACCCATCACCTGTTGTGGGATCCAGGAAACTTGATTCTTTCATGGAAATAAAGTCAAGTCCCACATTTTGTGTCAATCCTATTTTATCAGTAAAATGATACGTAGCGTAGACTTTGGCAAGGGTCCTTAAAGTGTTGTTGACAGAAGGATTGCGTGGTACGGAATATAAGAAGTTATCGGCTGTAAAAATTGAGAAATCCGGTTCCAGGCCTGTGTAAAGTTCGCCGGTGTCAGGATTGATCTTTGATTGAAGGGGTGTGTTTACAAAAGCGCCAAGCAAAGGGCTTGAAAAAGTAGCTCCTGAATTCGCATTAAGCTGGTCCGTGTATGAAAGATTGAAATTCGTACCAAAATCGAGTTTTTCAGATACGCTGTGCTTCAGATTCATCCGGGTAGTGTAACGCTTGAAGCTTGACCCGATGAGTGTGCCATCCTGGGCAAAGGCTCCACCTGAAATATAGAACTGAGTCTTTTCATTTCCTCCGGATGCCTGGAGCTCGAAGTTTTTCGTATGTCCTGTGCGGAAGGCTTCATCAACCCAGTTCGTCGTTGCGTCGAGCAATGAAGCAGGTCTGACAGCATCGATGGTAGCCTGGTCAAACCCGGAGTTGGCAAGCACTTGTCTTTCATAGTCCCACGCTTGTTGGCCGTCCATCATCTTCAGATTGCCGATCAGTGGCGAAGTGCTGCCATAGGCGATCTTGGCGGTTATTTTTGTTTCACCGCTTTTTCCCTGCTTGGTTGTGATCAGGATTACGCCATTGGCTGCGCGCGCACCGTACAAGGCTGTTGCTGAAGCATCCTTGAGTATGGTCATATTTTCAATATCACCCGGATTGAGGTTCGAAAGGATATCCATTGTCGTTGTATTATGAGAAACGTCCCCGCTTTCCACGATAACACCGTCAACCACATAAAGCGGATTGCTACTCCCCGTGATAGAGCCAGTACCCCGGATCCGGATGTTCTGCTGCGCGCCGGGCTGACCAGATGGAGCCGTTGTACGCACACCGGCGGCGCGGCCCTGGATGATCTGATTGATATCAACGACGGGTATGTTTTCGATTCTCTTTTTATCCACGATCGAAACTGCGCTCACGAGCTTTTTCTGGGTAGTGGCCGTATAGCCTACAACGACAACCTCAGAAAGCTGGGTCGCATTTACGACCATCGTGACGTCGATGATGCTCTGGTTGCCTATTTCAATTTCCTGCGAATCAAAACCCACAAAAGACACGATGAGCACACCCCCGTCATTGGGAACTGAAATGGAATAATTTCCGTCAATATCCGTCACTGTTCCTGTCGCGGTCCCTTTCAGCAATATGTTAACGCCAGGGACACTAGTCGCATCATCGGAGGACGTAATTGTACCCGTCACGGTACGTTGTGCATATCCAAATGTCACAGATGCGATCAGGATACTGAAAGAAAGTAGAATGCTCCTCATAAAATATATTTAGGTTAATTAGGTCGTTTCATAATGGCGGTTCGAAAGGGCTCGATTTTTTAACACAAACCCAGTCAGTATTTCGTTTTGAATGAATTAAAAAATTGTTTTGTAACTGCTAATGGAAAGAACCGCACAACGAAGTAAAGCAGATAGCGGCCTTCAATTTTGCAAATCTGGCAGGAGGGAATATCCCTATCAAGAAATAGTCAGGTGATAGCCTTCGGCCGATTCATGAAATTAATATACACTTATTTTTCAGATTGGCAACGCGCGAAGGAAAATAACTCTATTAATATACTTATTAAAGAATAGATTTTCATGAGGCTGGATGCAACACAAAGTACATCTCCATCTCCCCTTTGCCCTTCACCTGGATCTTCTCTCGTTTTTCAAATGTGAAGTCTGATTCATCTTTGATTTCTTCGTAAGTAGATTCGCTAATATTCACCCTACCGACTTCACTACTGCTTTCCATGCGCGAGGCGGTGTTCACGGTGTCGCCCCAGATGTCGTACTGGAATTTCTTAACGCCAACGATACCCGCTACTACCGGACCCGTGTGAATGCCAGCACGCATTTCAAAGGCCATTAAACCAGCTGCATCTTGGGCTGCTTTTCTTTTTAAAATAAATTCTTGCATTTCCAGTGCCGCCCGAACGGTACGGATAGCCGCATCTTCTTTGCTTCCCTGCAGACCACCCGCTGCCATGTAGGCATCGCCAATGGTTTTTATCTTTTCGATGCCGTACTTCTCCATAATGGCATCAAAGCCTTTGAAACAATAATTGAGTTCACCCACCAATTCGCCCGCACTTAAATTTCCAGAGGTTTCGGTGAAGCCTTTGAAATCAGTAAAGATGATGGACACCATATCAAAATCGCGGGCCAGGGCTTCACCGTTTTGTTTGAGTTCTTCGGCCACCTCAGCAGGGAGGATGTTGAGCAACAAGCTTTCTGACCGGTCTTTTTCTATTTGTAAGACGGCTTTGGATTTGCGTGTAAAGTTCAGGCGGCTCCACAAGCCTCCGGACAGGACAAAGAGCATGATTCCGGATCCCAGAAAAATATTCCGGGTGTTGTTCTTCTGGTGAATCTCCGTTTCATGCGCCATCTGCACTTCCATTTTATCTTTCTGTTGCATCAGGCTGTCGGCCATTTTCTCTTTGGAAAATTCCATCCGCTGAAGTTTTTTGCCTGTTTCATTTTTGTTAAGACTATCTTTAAATAGCGTAAAACGCTCATGGAATATAAGTGCCTTGCTGTCCTGATTTGTTGACTTATATGACTGGTATAGACATTCGCATGCATCCCGTTGACCTTCGATATATAGATTTTTTTCAGCTACTGTAAGTGATTTATTACACCAGGTAATGGCTTTTGTAAATTGACCTGATTTTCTATACGTGTTTCCTATGATAGCATATGGCTCTGCATTTATCATTCCCAATTCTTCACCGATTTTCAATCCCCGCATTGCATAGTCCAGGGCATTTTTATAATCCCCGCTTTCATAATAGCAGTAGGCCAGGGATACAAAAGAACCACCTAAACTATATTTACCAACCACACCCATTTCTTTGACCAACTTTTCAGATACTTTCAAAGCGCTAAAAAAATACTCCATGGCCTTCGGATAATTCTTTTGTTTGGCATATGCACCTCCGATTCCCATCAATATGCCAGCGGTCTCCCGATGGTTAAGTTCGTCCAGGAGATCCAAAGCCCGCGAAAAATATTCAACAGATTTGCTATAATCCTCAAGGCTGAGATAAATACCTCCGAAAGCTGTGAGAATATGGGATGACTGGTGGTGGTTCCCGTGTGCTTCAGCTTGCTGCAAGGCAATAGTAAGATAATCTATTGCCTTAGCATAATTACCCTCAACAGCATATGTACCTGCAAGATATTGATTGATCGTATATGCCAATCCCTTGCTTTCTGTTTCCAGCCCGAGTTTTAATGCTTTAAAATAGTATTCCCTCGCCTCAAGGATCTTGTTTTGTCTGTGAGCGTCCTTCCCATAAGCAGTAAATGCTTTAGCCATGCCTTCTTTGTTATTGCTTTCCTCTGCAACCTTTAGGCTGCGGGATAAATATGTCTCGCCTTTCGGTATATCATTTAGAAAAGCTCCGTAAGTTACGCCCAGGCTTTGTAGGGACTCAAAGATGCCTCTGGGATAGCCTATCTCTTCCGCTATTTTCAAGCCTTGCTCAAACCTCTCTATGGCCATAGGAATATTGCCGCGCAATGCCTGGCATGCTCCTAAATTGTTTAAACCTATCACCTCGTATTTTCTTGATCCTGTCTTTATAGCAAGGTCATAGATCAGTTGGGACAGCACTTCTCCAGAATCAAGCTTATCATCAAGCATCATGGGTTCCCAGATAAACTTATTCAAGGCTTCCATGCGGATGGTGTCGGCCTGGGTTTTATCATTCCAGATGCCCATCAGGGAATCAAGATTCATTTGGGCATAGCTGCTGATGCTTAGTAATAGCAGCGAAAACAAATTGAGCGTCTTTCTCATGGCAGGGTCTTTAGCGATCGCTGACTATAATCCAGCGCCTTAATATTATCTCCTTCACTCACATACAGGTTTGCAATGTCATTGAGACCAGCAGCAATATTGTCTTTGCGCCCCAGTGCCTCATTCAGCGCCAGCCCGCGTTCATAATATGCTATGGATTTTACAAAAACGCCCATCTCTTTATAAAGCAATCCAAGACCACCATAAATACCAACGATAACCGACGTCAAGGAATACGACTTTATCTCTCCCAATACAGAACCATTCTTTGCTTTGGCCAGCATGTCTTCGGCTATGCCCAATGACCGGGTGAAATAATCTATGGCCGCCTCGTACGCTCCTGTTCTTTGATAGATCACGCCAATTATGCCCAGCGATCGGGCAACGCCATAGGGATATCCAATTTCTTCAGCCAGTTTTGAACTGCGCATGCCTGCTTCCAATGCATTTTTGAAGTCACCCATCATGGCAAAGGCGCGAGATTGCTGGATCATCGCATCGACTTCGTATCTCTTCAGTTTTTTTGAAGTAGCCAGCACAAGCATGTCGCCGGCCAACACTAATGCTGAATCCGGCCGATTTCCGGCTGCGTTGTATAAATATTCATTCAATGCATTGAACCGGGCTGTGTCTGCCAGCCTAGTATCTTGCCATACACTCAATAAAGAATCCAGGTCAATCTGGGCGTAGGTGCTGAAACTCAGCAGCAGGGAAGTAAAGAGCAAGATTGGCTTTGTCAAGACGTTAATATAAGCAATTTGAACAGCACACTCAACTCGAGACTCCTCCAGGCATCTGACGGCCAAGCTGCCTGGTGAATTTTCACTGAAAAGCTTATGACATCAGTTGTCGTTATGCTTCTGTATGTTTGATAATTAAATAAATAACCATCACCGTTGAGACATCAACTTTCGAAATCGACCTTCATGTACGGGTGCCAGTGCCCCAAGCGGCTTTTTTTGCATAAGTACGGGCGGGACCTGCGTAACCCAATTGATGATGGCCAACAATTTATTATGCAGGCCGGCACTGATGTCGGTGAGCTTGCCCGACAACTTTTCCCGGGCGGTGTAGATGCCGCTCCTCCTGACGCTTATGCTTATCAAATATCGGTTGAAAAGACGAAAGCATTTATCAGACAAGGTGAATCCATTATTTATGAAGCTGCTTTTCAATTTGAAGGTGTTCTGTGCGCACTCGATATCCTGGTCAGAAAAGGAAATGCCTGGTATGCTTTTGAAGTAAAAAGTTCAACTTCCGTTAAAGCACAACATGTACAGGATGCAGCACTTCAATATTTTGTAACAACGAATTGTGGATTACTCGTGCATGATATTTCCATCGTGTTTCTCAATAACCAATACGTACGTAAAGGAGCGCTTGATACCCAGCAATTATTTTCAACGCAATCGGTGGTAGATGAAGCAAAAGCGCTACAAGACTTCGTAAACGACAAAATACAGGCATTCAAAACCATGCTTGTGCAGCGCAATGTGCCTGTCGTTGATATTGGTCCACATTGCTTCACACCCTATGGTTGTGATTTCACCAATCACTGCTTTTCGCATATGCCATCGGAAGATTCAATCTTTGAACTGCCCGACAGGACAGCCTGGAAGTTATACGCGGACGGGTACAAAGCGTTACATCATATCCCTGACGATTACGAACTATCCGACAAGGTGAACATGCAGCTATTGCATCATCGCACGGGTGAGGTTTTTATTGACAAAGCCCAAATCAGAAAATTCCTTTTGCCACTCACCCACCCCCTGTATTTCTTTGATTTTGAAACCATCATGCCGGGCATCCCGGAGTTTGATGAGAGTAAGCCGTATCAGCAAATTCCGTTTCAGTACTCGCTACATGTGCAACGTACCAGGTATGCTGCATTAGAACATTTTTCTTTCTTAGGTGATGGTATCAGGGACCCCCGTTCTGAATTGCTCATTTCGATGCTGCAGCATCTTGGAACCACTGGCAGCATTCTCTGCTACAACATGAATTTCGAGAAGCAACGGATCAAAGAGCTTGCAACGCTATATCCGAATTTCGAAAAAGAGCTTCTGGCCATCAATGAACGTGTCGTTGACCTGATGATTCCTTTTGCCAGGCGCTGGTATTACCACCCTGACTTTAAAGGAAGTTATTCCATCAAAGCTGTTTTGCCGGTGCTCATACCGGAACTGCGGTATGATGTATTACCTATTCAGGAAGGCGGCATGGCCAGTTTGGCATATGTGCAACTGAAATGGCAAGACGATGAAACTATTTCTCTGCAAAGGCAACAGCTAATGGACTATTGTAAAATGGATACTTTGGCCATGGTAAAGATACTTGAATACTTAAGGCAAGTGATTAGCTAGTGGCTTTTGTGTTGCTGTTCGAATCACTCTCTACCGGCAACTCGGGCATTCCCAGTCTTTGTCAAGGTCAATCACAGTCACAATAGAAAGGTGCCGTTGTTTTGGCGCCACAATTACACGGATATGCTGGCGGTCTCTTGCCGTATAACCTTCTACGGCATATTTTGGACCCTGTGCAGCATCCAAATCACTCTTATTATAATTGACATCAGCTTTGCGCACAATCTCCTTCACTTCCTTCTGTGTAATGTTCCGGCACGCCATGCGACAGCGGGCATGCTTGGTGAAAAAATATTCAGCTTCAGGGTCGCGAAAAATATCCAGATTACTTCGCCTGCTTTCCGTTGCTTTCTTCGTGCTGGGCGCTGTATTGTTTGTAGCAGGACTTCCGGTTTCTGAAACTTCCTCTGACCGGTACTGCCTGATGCCAAGGGCAATAACAAACAGTACAGCGAGGATGATATAAGGGATTAGCTTTTTTTTCTGCATATAATATTACTATTCGTTTCTGTATCAAAGGTGGCGCGTTACGCGCTCCACCGATGGGAACGCTTCATCCATACCGCCCTTACAACGTTTGGGTAATCTTGGTATTGAACGTATAAACATTTCTAAGATTCTTCATATCTCTTAATACCTTAAGTGTCTCATCCGTAACGCGCGTGCTGTATAAATTGATGCTCGTCAGCTTTTCCAGGTTTCTTAATCCCAACATCCCCTCATCTGTTATCGGGTTCTTATCAATTCTCAGCTTTTGAAGGTTAGTAAACGCCCCAACGATAAGCAGATGATTATCCAGAAGCCCTACACCAGACAAATTAAGCCAGACTACATTATCGCCAATCTTCTCCAAACCTTTTAACAACTGATCCAGCTCCCTACCCTCAGCCTTTGATGGTGGCAAAGTAACGTCCAGCATATTTGTTCCACCAACAAGTTCGCGAATTACAAAACCATTCGTCATGAGTTCATTCAAAAGTGTACTGTCGATAGCAGGTAGTTTAACAAGATTGTCCAGACTACCTAAGCCCAGAATAGCAGAAACGATGGCATCCATCTTTTCATCATGTGGCGTTTTTGTGTATAGTGTATCAAAACTTGCCTGTGCCTGATCAATCCACCACACGATTATTTCTTTCTCTTTTTCTGTGAGCGGCTTCTTTCCCTCCGAAGGCATGAAGTCGTCATCATCAGGATCCAAATGCGTACGCCTCACCATCTCGCTTTCTGAAGAATTTCCAGGCACGAAGACCACCCCATTCTCCCCTCCTTTTCTGAATGTTTCCATGGTCTCAAAGGAAAGTTCTCCCTTTCGTTTACCCCGGCGATGGCAGGTTTTGCATTTTTTATCGAGGATCGGTTTCACCAGGTGACTGTATACCTGAACTTCCTCCAGCGAATTTGGGGGAAGTATCTGCTCGTCTAAGTTTGTATTGAACGGAAGATAGGCTGTCAGGTAATCTTCACCGTGGGTAAGGCTACCCCCCAGATGACCTGTGATCATTATTCCAAATGTCATCACAATGAGCATTGCCCATCTGGGTCGTTCCAGCTTTACATCGGGGAGTTTTATCTTGTCGATGATTAAGGCATATGCCATGAATGCCAGCATTGTCGTAATAATCCCCGACCACATATGCCTGTCTAGCAGATTACTATCGTAACCACCGTCCAGCGAAAGCAAGTATCCCAAAAGGCTGGCGATGGCAGCAGATATCCCGCCTAGCAATAACGTTACATGAATGGCTCCTTCAAGTCGAAGTGCCGGCTTGTACACCGCAAGCAACTTAAAAATAAACGCCATAAGGAGAAACCCTATTGGCAGATGCACCACCAGGGGATGAAACCTTCCGAAAAAAATAATCCAGCTGTTAACTTCCATATCGTTATACACGCACTAGCTTAACAGGAGGTGTATGATTCGCATTCCACTGGCAAACGTAAAGATTCTTATCTTCATCCACGCAAACATCATGGCCGTGATTAAATATCTTATCGGGTGTCTGATACATTTGTTGGAGCGAGTTGTTTACGTAGACAGGTTCCGTACCACCGGGGTTTGATACTACTTTATTAGTGCCGTCAAGGATGGTGATGAATCCCGTATCCTTAACCCATTTTTGTCCATCCTTTGTTTCAGACCAGCAGACACCCGCATATATGTTCTGATCATCAAGGACAGGTCTGCACACAAACAGACCGGGTAATTTCACCGTCCTGATGTATTTGCCATCAAGCGTAAAATATTTGAATGCATATTCTGTTCTGGAAGTACAAACCAGCAGTGGTTCCTTTCCTCTGTGATCAATGGCCACGCCATGGGCATTTACGAGATTATGCTCAGCATTACTATTTTCATGTCCTCCAAAATGTCGTATATACTTACCGTTGTAGTCATATTGTATTATATAATCAGAGCCGTAGCCGTCCGCCACATAAATATCTCCATTGGGACCGACCGCTACTTCGGTAGGCATAAAGGGCTGGTCCTTCCTGTAAATACCAAGTGTATGCGGATCTCCCAAATTAAAGAGCAAGCGTCCAGTAATATCAGTCTTGAATACCTGACCAGCTTGCTTCGTCCATTGGCCTTGTTTGTTCTGATACCAGCCGCAATCGACAATAAACAAGAAATCCTCGCCGCCTTCTTTGGTCAACGTGAGTCCATGCCCGCCGGGATACTGCGTACCCCAATAATCCAGCAACTTGCCGGACTTATCAAATACCAGAACATTATTGTGTGTATCATCTCCCAGCATCAGCAATCTTCCGCTGCTGTCCATTACCATCTCATGGCAGTTCATGAGCGGATTGTGCACCGGACTTATCTTTGCCCAGTCTTTCACTACCTTGTACCGATATTCCCCATGGCCAATAATGCCATCGTCTGCTGGTCGGTTGGTAAGGATGTTAAATCCAAAAGAGGGCAAAGCACTTGCCACACCCGAAACCAGTGCCGCTTTCCTAATAAATGTTCTGCGTGTAGCCATATAGAATTTATGTAAGTATGTCGTTTACCAATTTACCATGAACATCGGTAAGTCTGAATCTTCTTCCCTGATGTTTGAACACTAACTTTTCATGATCAATGCCCATCAGGTGCAGCAGTGTTGCCTGAAAGTCGTGTACATGCATAGGGTCTTTTACAATGTTGTAGCCAACCTCATCGGTTTCTCCAAAGGTAAATCCGGGTTTTACACCGGCTCCCGCCATCCACATGGTAAAGCATCGTGGGTGGTGGTCGCGGCCATAATTAGTAGGTGTAAGCTTTCCCTGCGAATAGACAGTCCGGCCGAATTCTCCTCCCCACACAACCAGAGTGTCTTCCAGCAAACCACGCTGTTTAAGATCCTTCACTAACGCAGCCGTTGCCTGGTCTGTGTTTTTGGATTGGTTCGTTATGCCCTCCGGCAAAAAAAGATGCTGATCCCATCCCTGATGATACAGTTGCACAAACTTCACATCGCGTTCCAGCAGTCTTCTGGCCAGCAGGCAATTGGCCGCATACGTTCCCGGGTCGCGACTATCCTTTCCGTACATTTCAAATACTTCATCAGGTTCATCGGACATATCGGTTATCTCGGGTACAGAAGTCTGCATGCGATACGCCATTTCATACTGCGAAATCCGCGTATTGATTTCCGGGTCGCCATAGGTTTCGTATTGTATTTTATTCAGGTTCTTGAGATAACCGAGCATTTCAGCCCGATCGGCACCATCATAATTTTCCGGATTATTCAGGAACAGAACGGGATCTTTCCCCGACCTGAACTGTACACCCTGATGCCGAGACGGCAGGAATCCATTTCCCCACAATCGGGCATACAACGGTTGCCCTGAAGCATTTTTTGACACCAGCACAACAAAAGAAGGAAGATTCTCGTTATCAGAACCCAATCCATAGCTTAACCACGAACCAATGGAAGGACGACCTGGCAACTGACTTCCTGTCTGAAAAAATGTTATGGCTGGATCATGGTTGATGGCTTCGGTGAACATCGATTTTACAAAGCATAAATCATCGACGATTTCCGCTGTATGCGGCATCAAATCACTTACCCACGCTCGGCATTGTCCATACTGCCTGAAATTAAAGACAGAGGATGCCATCGGCAACGTACTTTGTTCAGCGCTCATGCCCGTGAGACGTTGTCCTTTTCGAATGGATTCCGGTAAATCCTGTCCTTGCAAGTCTTTGAGTTTGGGTTTATAGTCAAACAAATCCAATTGCGATGGGCCGCCACTCTGGAAGAGATAGACTATGCGCTTTGCCCTGGGCATAAAATGCGGAAGCTTGAGGTCTCCGGTAAACATTTCAGGTTCAATCTTCGAAGCAGATGCCTTTAACTTGTCAATACCCAACAGCGAGCCCAGTGCCAGCGCACCCAGTCCCATCGAAGTTTTCGTAAGAAATGTCCTTCGGTCAAGTTGCTTCTGAATTTTATTGAGGTCAGGGTCATTTGACCTGAACGCCTCGTCATGCGGGTGTCCCATAATCCTGGTTATCGTTTTGTAATCGTTGCGTCAGCATTCATAATTGTACTGGCAACCACAGCATTGGCAGCTACCCATGACAAGTCATCTCGGTTGGGAACTGCAAACGCTCCTGCCGTGATCCATCCCCGTATTTTATCAGGATGACTTTTGAATTTTTGATATTCTCGTTCCCTTAACGCAATCATTAACTTAAGCTCTGCCTCATTGGGCAGTCTACCCGTAAGTTTCAGGTAAGCATCTTTAATGGGTTTATCATTATTTCCAAGATCGCTCATTTGTTCGCCCAAGACCCGCGCAGCCTCGACATAGGTTGGATCATTCAACAATACCAGCGCCTGCAACGGCGTGTTTGTTTCCTGGCGTCTGACAATGCACTCACTTCTTGCGGGTGCATCGAAGGTGGCGATGCTGGGGTGCGGAACAGTGCGTTTCCAAACGGTATACAAACTTCTGCGGTACAGTTTTCTTCCTGAATCCTGCTTATATTCTGCTCCGTTAATTTTCCACAATCCCGGCGGCTGATACGGACTTACGCTTGGACCTCCTATATCATCGACCAGGAGTCCGCTGGCCGCAAGCGCATTGTCGCGAAGCATTTCTCCAGACAGGCGTTTTGCAGGCCCTCGCGCCAGCAGTCGATTGTCTGGATCCCTTTCCATCAGATCCTCCCTGAACCTGGATGACTGTCTATATGCAGCAGACATGGCCATTTTTTTGAGTATAGCCTTTATATCCCATCCACTTTCGCGAAAATTTATGGCCAGCCAATCCAGCAACATGGGGTGCGATGGCATCTCACCCTGGTTACCGAAATCTTCGGCTGTTTTTACGATACCTTTCCCAAAAAGCATCTGCCAAAAACGGTTTACTGCTACGCGGGCCGTAAGCGGATGTTCATCATCCATAAGCCACAATGCCAACCCCAATCTGTTCCTGGGTAAATCTTCTGCCATAGGCAATATACTTTCCGGAACTCCTGCCGTAACCTCTTCGCCATACGCATCATACTGTCCACGCTTCAAAACATAAGCTTTCCTGGGGTTTTTCATTTCCTTCATTACCATTACCTCTTGCCTGTTTTCAAGCGAATCAGCCATCGTCATCCGATGTTTTGTAACTGTCGTTCGGGGTTTATTAAGTTTTTCCGATACTGTACGCCAATAAAAATCCTCCAGCATTATTTTCTGTTTGTTGTCGAGTTGTGCAAACTCCGTACTGAGTACTGCGCGATATCGCTTCGGAAAAGATACCTGGATGACTTCCAACGGGCTCAATTCCCTATTGAATACTACAATATCATCTATGATGGTTCCCTTAACACCTTTTCCTCTCCACAACGCTCCGATCTGAATACCAGGCTCTGGTTGGCCCTTTCGCCTGAAGAGAATATCCTTATACAGGTTATCCACTTCAATAGTTGTATTCACTACTTCGCTATTCATGTACAATTTTAAACCGCGCGCAGTACTTGAACCATCATAGGTAATCATCAGGTGAACCCATTCATCGCGTGGTAAAGGTTTATCAGCAAATTCAATTATAGCATTGTCCGGCGCCGTGTGCGCCATCATCACATAGAGTTTGTTGTCCAGCAACTCAAGGCGGTATCCACGGAAGTTGTAGATAACTGCACCGTCACCGTTGTGAAAGATTACACCATCAGAAATATCTTTGGGAACCTTTGCCCACAATCCCACGCTAAATGGCTCAGCCCTGCCGAATGCCCCAATACCATTGAGATCAAACCAGGCATCGCCATTGAGCAGCAGGCCATCACCCTGTATTCCACCTGCAAAAACTGCTTTTTCACCATTTGTCGCATTCTGCTTCATTGCTCCGCGCTGCGAAGTGTTGATTTTGTTGGTAAGCGATTTTTGGTCAAATGAGAAATGGGCCTGAATGTTCTTCGGGTAAATTTGGTTTGCATATTTCAGATATCGGCCGGATGCCATCCAATTTTGGACTTCGCCGCTACCTTCTCTTTTGATAATATCAATATCGTGCTCCTGCTCTGCAATAAGGCCGTTCAAATAATTAACAATACTATCCTTGCGCTGATCTGGAACAATAATAGTGGGAACAGGCATGGCATCATCCCATGAAATCTGTCCTTCCTCATTTACATTATTAAAAAAGCTGAATAGCTGATAATAGTTTTTCTGCGAAATGGGATCGAATTTATGATCGTGACACCGGGCACATCCTACGGTTAAAGCCATAAAAGCCTGACTTGTTGTATTCACCCTGTCGACAACATATTCGACACGGAATTCCTCGCGAACGATTCCACCCTCCATGTTCTGTGGATGAATTCTGTTAAATGCCGTCGCCAGTTTTTGTTCATACGTTGCATCAGGCAAGAGATCTCCTGCAAGTTGCCAGGTCACAAATTTGTCGTAGGAAATATTTTCATTGAATGATTTTATCACCCAGTCACGATAAGGTGACATATCACGATAGCGATCAACGGTATAACCATGCGTATCTGCAAACCTGGAGATATCCATCCAGTGCAGTGCCATTTTTTCTCCGTAATGCGGAGAAGCCAACAGTCGGTCTACTTGTTTTTCGTATGCGTCAGGAGAATGATCAGCCAAAAAGTTATCAATTTCAGCAGGTGTAGGTGGAAGACCGGTGAGGTCCAGGCTCACCCTCCGCAGCAATATTTCCTTTTCCGCAGCAGCGGAAGGCGTAAGTCCGGCTTGTTCAATCTTCGCGAGTATAAAATTGTCAATTTCATTGGCAACCCATACTGTATTCCTGACAGCCGGCAAATCTTTCTTTTCAGGTTTAATTAAAGCCCAATGGGGTTTGTATACTGCTCCCTCTTCAATCCAACGGATGAGTACAGCTTTTTCGTGCGCCGATAGCGTAAGGTTAGACTCAGCGCCAGGCATCCTGTATTCTTCGTCGGACGAAATAATGCGATGAAACAACTGACTTTTCCTGAGGCTTCCCGGTGTAATCGCGAATTTCCCGGGTGATTCCGGCAGCTCCTTGAATGCTAAAGCGGAAGAATATAACTGCAAGCCCGCTTTAACTTTGCCTTTATCCGGTCCATGGCATGCAAAACACTTATCGGATAGAATAGGCTTTACATGAATGTTAAAATCCAGGTGATCGGGCAGTTCTTTCATCGCCAATGCTACATCCTCCGGCAATTCAGGGCTACACCTGAAAAAAGTAAACCCAACAAACAGAAGTGCAATTATTCTGCAGCAACCACGCATAACCACTGAGCTTTTTAAGAAATGACACCGTATTCCACAATCAAAGGTCATAAATTCTGCGTTGTTCAGGGTAGTCCGGAGTAGGGGAATTCTTGCACATTTCCGACATTAGTAAAACAAAAATCATACTTTTGACATCACTCAACTGATTATTAGTGGTTTATACCTTGCACAAATCCTTTGACAATTTAAAGATTACGCTGCTCAATGTTGGGTACGCTGACCTGAGCCACAAATGGGATTATGATAATGTGATCAGTCCCTATTCACGGCTTTATTACATTACCGATGGGACTGCAAAAGTGTATCACAACAACACCGCTTACGTTTTAAAGCCTGACTATCTCTACCTGATCCCAAGTTATACCTACAGCCGGTATAAGTGCGATGAACACATGTCTCAGTATTATATCAGTGTGATGGATGAAATCGGGCAAAGTTTCTCCATGTATAACTTTTACGAGTTCCAATACGAAGTGCAGGCAATCCCTGGAGATAGGGACCTTTTCGAACGACTGCTTACTATTAATCCAAACCGGAATTTGGTACGTGAAGATCCCAAAGTGTATGATAACCGACCAACACTTCTGAGCTTCATCGAACGAAATAAGGAATTAAGTTCATCCGCAATGTTAGAAACGCAAGGGATTATTAAAGTACTATTTTCACGATTTTTGAAGGATGAATCTGCGCCCTCAAAAAAATCTATTTGGAACGAGCGTATACTGGAAACCGTACGATACATCCACGAGAATTTGCCTCACGTTCTGTTGGTGGAAGATCTTGCAAGGCGATGTCATTTAACGCCAGACCATTTCTCGCGTCTATTTCTTGAATCTACGGGGCAACGTCCGATAAAGTACATTCAGCATAAGCGGATTGAACGCGCTCAATTACTGCTAACAACTACCGCCAACTCACTTCAGACCATAGCCGAGAAGGTAGGCCTGGAGAATATCTCCTATTTCTCAAGGTTATTCAAAAAGGAAACCGGAAAGACAGCGGGAGAATTCCGAAGGGAGCACTGGGCATAAGCAATGCAAACAAATATGGCTGTGCTGCCATTCCAACACGTCATGAATTTTTATGTTATGGCAGCGCGAAACAATAGTAGCTATCACCCGGTTTCGTTCCTGGTTTTCCACCGCCTCCGGCTGCAATGACAACGTATTGTCGGCCCCCAATTTCAAAAGTTGCAGGGGTAGCATAGCCACCTGCATCCATTTGGAATTCCCATAGCAGTTCACCCGTATCTTTGTCATAGGCATGCAGGCGTTCATCCATCGCGGCACCGATAAATACTAACCCCCCTGCCGTCACAACGGGGCCTCCAATATTAAACGTGCCCGTTGGTTTTAAACCTTGCGCTTCAAGCTGTGGATAAGTTCCCAGTGGAACCTGCCATTTTATTGTCCCTTTGTTCAGATCTATGGCATTGAGTGTCCCCCATGGCCTTTTGTTTACCGGGAACCCGGCAGGATCACGAAAATCCCAGTGACCCGTACTCACATATGGAATTTGGTTGCGCCAGCTTGTTCTTAAGTCGTTGGTTGAGATTTTTTCGTTTTCATCTTCCTGAAATAACCAGGCCACAATTGCTTTTTTTTCCACTTCAGAAAAAGTCCTGAATGATGGCATTTGTCCTTTTCCGGTTTCAAGCAGCGATAGCACCTGATCTTTTGTCATGCGCGCTTTAACGCCACTCAACGGTGTAACCGCGGGGGAAGTTTGAAAATTTGTCTTGGTTTGAACGTGACAATTAGCGCAGATGGATTGAAAGATTTGTTTTCCCAAAACACCCAGCGTGGTTTCTTTATCGCCCTTCGACTGGACCATCGAAATCCACTCCGCTTCGTTGCTTGCGTTTACAATCAACGTGTTGGATTCGGGATCAAAAGCTGCCCCTGGCCATTCCGACCCGCCATTGAATTGCGGAAACATGACGACAGGCTTTAATGATGGCGGTGAGAAAATGTTCCCTTTGATCATGTTTTTGATGGTGTCTCGCACATACTGCGTCGCTGCGGGATTCAGGTCCGTAATTTCCTGATCGGTAAAAACCTGCCGGGCATACGCCAGCGAAGAAATTGGAAAAGGTTGTGTTGGCCAGCTTTCTTCACCGGGTATATCCGACCTGGGAACGCTTCGTTCCGCTACGGGAAATACAGGCAAGCCGGTATCGCGGTTCAATACAAAAAGATGACCCATCTTGGTAGGTTGCGCAACAGCGTCAATTTCTTTTCCATCCTTTGCTAAGGTCACTAACGTGGGCGGGCATGGAATATCGTAGTCCCACAAATCGTGATGCACTACCTGGAAGTGCCATACATATTCTCCGGTTTCAGCATTGAGCGCCATTACACAGTTGGCAAATAGATTTTGACCAATTCGATTACCTCCCCAATGATCATAGGAGGCTGATCCCGTGCCGAAATAGACGATTCCCCTTTTCGTATCGAGTGTGAAACCACCCCAGCTATTGGCCCCTCCGTTTGTTTTCCAGGAATCCGGTGACCATGTTTCATAGCCTGGCTCCCCCGGATAAGGTATCGTATGAAAAATCCACTTGCGTTCGCCGGTACGGACATCAAAAGCACGAATGTGCCCGGGTGCTCCCGGATTTGGGCCCTCACCAACAGATGTACTGATAATCAGCTTATCATTGAACACAACCCCAGGTGTAGACGAAGTAACGAATTGAAGCTCCTCCCGATCCAGATTCTTGCGCAAATCTATTCGCCCTCCCTCACCAAAGCCAATAATCGGTTTACCGTCTTTTGCATTCACCGCATAGAGGTAAGCGCCAACAGCATAAAAGAGTCGTTGATCCACGCTGTCGCGCCAATAGGTTAGTCCGCGATTCATTCCACCACCTTTTCCACCCTCGGGATCAAAGACCCATAGTTCCTTTCCGGTGGCAGCATCAAGCGCCACGGCTTTTAATCGGGGAGTAGTTATATACATCGTCCCCTCCACGATGATTGGATTGCATTGAATCGTACTGGGGGGATCACTTCGCATATCATCGGCGCGATATTGCCAAGCGACTTTGAGTTTACTTACATTTTTACGGTTAATCTGATCCAATACTGAATAGTGCGTTCCTTTGACGTCGCCACCATATACCTGCCATGTCGTGAAATTGTCACGTGCATCTATGGTGTCTCTTTCCCTGATTTTGGTACAACCCATGATTATCAAAGGGATCAACACCAGAAGACCACCAGGAAAAGTGGAAAGTATTTTCAAAGCATTTCGGTTAAAGGTGAAATTCATTTCAATAGTTTTGCCACTACGCCAATTTACATATTTATAGTAGTTTGGTGCCAGATCCTCATGGCAACATTTATGATAGGCGATGAAGGGTCTCCTGCGCTTGTTTACGCTATGGGACGGATGATTCGCCTGTAAATATCAAGCCAGCGTAAATTCAGGCAGTGGCATAATTTTCCCGCCTTGCATAGCAGACTCATGAGCCAGTATGCCCACGCAGGTAATGTTAGCCGATTGTACTGCATTGGGATAGGGCACACTGTTCGTTAGCAATGCGCCTACAAATGCGTGAACGAGGTGAGGGTGGGATCCGCCATGCCCGCCGCCTTGTGTAAAGGAAAGATGCTGATGTTCATCGGCATCATAAACACCCTTGGTTGTAAAGCGCTGAATGGACTCCGGTAACAGTTTGGCAAAATCGGGACACTCAACTTCTTCCGGGATTTCCGGCTCCGGTCGCTTTGCAGTGTGGAGCACCAAAGGTCTTCCTTCAATCAGTGGCCATTCTACCGATTTCTTTGAGCCATACACTTCAAAACTTTCACGGTATTGGCGCGCTACATCGAAAAGCGACCGGTACACATGGGCCGTGATGTCAGAATTCCTGAATTTGATGTGAGCAGTTTCTACAGCATATGGCGAGTTGTAATGCTTCTGTAGTTCATCACGAATAGTCCCAGAGCCGAAACAGGAAACATATTCTGCCTCTCCCCTTACCAGCCCCAGGGCGGGGCCAACGCAATGGGTAGCATAATGCATTGGTGGTAACCCTGGCCAATAGTTTGGCCAGCCATCCATATCCTGCTGGTGGCTTGCTTTTATAAACTGTAATTTTCCCAATTCACCTTTATCATAAAGTTCCTTCATGAAGAGAAACTCACGTGCATACACCACCGTTTCCATCATCATATAGGTGAGGCCCTTTTCTTTGGTGAGACGAACGATTTCCTCGCACTCACTGACTGTCGTAGCCATTGGTACCGTACAGGCTACGTGTTTACCTGCTTTTAATGCCTTAATGGATTGAATGCCATGATCTGGAATGGGCGTGTTGATATGCACCGCATCTATATCATCATCTTTCAGCAGCTCATCATAATCTGTATACCGTTTTTCAATTCCAAAAGCATCGCCAATCTCGTTGAGCTTTGCCACATTCCGTTGACAGATCGCAATCAGGTTAGCCTTTGGATACTTTTTGTAAATCGGTATAAATTCAGCGCCAAAGCCAAGCCCGACAATGGCCACGTTAATTTTCTGCTGTGTCATCCTTCTATGCGTTTAATAGTTTTTTTAGAAAAGTAATTCCTTCAGACGCAAAACCATCCTGGCTGGCGGCCAGATTTTTCCAAATGCATACCGCCCCGGCGAGTTCCTTTATCTCCGGTGTAAAACTTTCAATCGATACTACACCGTTGTAGTTGACCTTCTCCAGGCCTGCTTTGAGTGAAGGCCATGCTGTTTGCCCAGTACCAGGGGTTCCACGATAATTCTCAGAAACCTGCACGTGCATCAGTCTATCCCCCACCGATACAATAGCAGTTTCAAGATCGCGTTCTTCAATAGCCATGTGGAAGCCATCCAGTAGTACGCGTGCAGCATCATGATTTACATCGTGGATGAGTCGCATAACATCTTCCGCAGTGTTTATCAAATCTGACTCAAACCGGTTTAATGGTTCCAGCGCAATCATCAATCCATGTTGCTGCGCCATTTCGCAAACCTTCCGAATATTTATCACCGCCCTTTCCCATTCCACTTTGCGTTGTTCCGCGGAAACCATACGGGCTTTTCCGACTGCCGAATACATAGGGCCCGCGAGGAAATTTGCATCCAATACATTGCACAGGGCAAAACACTGTGAGATGTAATCGAAGCAAACCTTGTGCACGGACGGATCTTCATTCGTCAAATCACGTGTTGGTCCAAATGCCCCACAAACAATTGCCTGCAGCCCGTTTGCTGCTAAAGCCTTTTTCACTGTATCCCCATCGATTAATTCCGGATATTCCACTGGAATCTCCACCGCATCGTATCCCATGGATTTTATTTTGGGAAACAATGCAACGGTATCGGTTGTGAAAGGGGAAGTCCACAGCCAAGTGCTTACGGCAAATTTTACATTCATGCTCACCTCTTATGCTGTTTCATTCAACTGCAAAAAAAATGTGTTTGCGTTATTTTGCGTTAACTACCTTCATGACCCCATTCATAATGGACCAGTGTCCGGGAAAGGTGCAGACATAAGGATAATCCCCTGTCTCTTTTGGTGCTGTAAACTGAATCCGAACCGTTTCCTGTGGGTTAGCCAGTTTTGTCGCGAAGAGCACTTCCGGTATGGCGGGCACGTAATTCATTTCAGCTGCTTTTGGATCTGAAGCCAGTATATCCGCAGCGGCACCCACTATCTTCATCGTGCCTTGTTTGGCAATCACCAGGTTATGCTGCATAAAATCAGGATTCACCAGGATAATTTCAACGGGCTTGCCTGCCTCGACAGAAAATGTTTTCAGGTCATATTTCATCTCATTCTGGACTACCTTAATCGTGATCACTGTAACGTCTTTGGGCGCAACCTCCGCATTACTAACCAATGCCGTTGGTTTGCTGAAATAGTTATTCATAAAGAGATCGGCAACGGACGACCCTTCGAAAGGATTGTTGCTGGTAGTATTAAATTCCTTCTCAACATCATACTTCCAGCCTCCTGCCAGGGAAATTTTTTCATTCCCTATCTGAAGAAACATTTGCTCTGCCTTGCCATAAATCCCTCCACTCCCACCAAAGTCCTGAACTTTAACGGATACACTATTCTTGCCGCCTTTTAGCAGACCAGAAGGCACATTGTATAATCTTGCCTTGGCAATGTTCCTGTCTGTTGACCCCACTTTTGATCCATTCACCCAGGTGTCGTCAGAATCATTGATTGGCCCCAATGAAAGAGAAGCGATTTTGCCAATTTGGTTAGCAGGAACCGTAACAGTTTTGCGGAACCAAATCACACCGTCAATATCCAGTCCCGCTTTTTCAATGCGTTGAGGCAACTCCATGATTTTCCAATCAGCGTCATCTGCCCCTTGAGATTCCCGATGTATTTCCGGTTTACCTTCCTGACCTTTGTAGTCGGGATGCTCACCAAGATAACCTGCCATAAAACCAGTCTGGTGTTGTGATGCGGCTACGTACACTGCTTTAGACAGCCAGCCGTCAGCCTGAATGCTTTGTTCCTTACTTAAGGCATAAAGCAGTCGCCCGAGATTTATGGATGAAGGTATTGTGGTAAGCGACAGGATTGCGGTAAGCCTGGTATTCGGATCGGGATCTTCCAATACATTTGACTCCAATACCAGTGCATCTGTCCACTCAACTTGCGACAAGATCTGGATTGCCGCCTTTCTCACACCAGCGGAAGGATTAACCAACGCATCTTTCACCACTTTGAATGCATCGTTACCAGGTTGGATTGCACCCAGGCCATGAATTGTCCACAGCGCATGAATGACCGCCGCATCGTTATTACCTGAGCTCACTAACGTTGAGAGTTCGCCGAGAACATCCTTGTCGTTTCGATCAACGAGCAGACGTTGTGCCGTCATTCTCCAGAACAAATTATCGTTGCTGAGGGCTGCGACGAGTTCTTGCGGGCGCTCCATGCTCAATTGGATGGGCGCATATGGTTTTGCGTCGCGATTTACGACCCGCCATATCCGCCCATGCGATTTGTCCCGCAGCGGATTTTGATAGGCGTTTCCAGGGCCGTTTTCTGCCTGGTAGCCACCGCGATCTGGTGTAGGCGTTGGGTTGTGCTGAACAATAAAGTTATACCAATCCAGCACCCATACTGCACCATCGGGGCCTACTTTGGCTTCTACGGGAGAAACCCATTCATCCGCGCCGGCGAACAAATTCCAGCCATCTTTTTCAATAAATCCCGCACCGTCTTTTACGATGCGCGCCATGTGCACCAAATGCCCTGTGGGTTCACAGACAAATGCAGTGGTATTCCAGTAGGCTTCCGGATACGCTCTTGCCGTATAAAAACTATGACCTGCGGCCGCAGTGAATCCACCAAATACATCAACCTGCCTTACCTTATCCGTGATGGGGTGCATGGCATAATGACCATCAATTTTGATACTTCCAATGGGGATTCCTTCCACCCCGGTTGCGGCACGGTCTGAAATTCCCATGAAGACGCTATGGGTATTATTTGCCGTAGAAGCAAAGACATCGTTATTTTCGGTAAAACCCAAACCCCAGGTATTGTTGCTGGTGCTCGTCAGGAATTCGAAGTTTGAAGCATTGCGTGCAAATCGGTAAAGACCTTGCGCAAACTCATAATTTTTCCCTGCTATCGTTCCTTTGAAACCCGAATAGCCGACCGTTCCCCAGATTTGATTGTCGAATCCATATTTCAGGTTCGAAGGTCCGGCATGCGTATCAAAGGTACCCCACCCATTTATTATAGTTTCCCTAACGTCCGCTTTGTCATCGCCATCGGTGTCCTTTAAAAACAGGAATACTGGTGCCTGGGATACGATGATTCCGTCATTTGCAAATACGAGACTGGTTGGAATATTAAGCTTGTCTGCAAAAATCGTGAATTTATCCGCTTTCCCATCACCATCCGTGTCTTCACATATTTTGATCCGGTCGTCGCCAATACCTTCTTCATCGCGAACCGAGTTTGGATAATCGACGGTTTCTATTACCCACAAGCGACCGCGCTCATCCCAATCCATTGCAATAGGGTTAATAATGTCTGGCTCCGACGCAAACAACTCCAGGTCAAACCCCACAGGCACCTGTATTAATGTTTTTGATTGTTCTGGTGATAAAGGTTCCTGATACCGCGGTGCAGGATCGCGCTTTTCATAATTTGGAATGTTGGGTACTTCCTTATAAACGAGTTCCGGAATTGTTTTCCTGAATTCCTCCCATTGGCCCTTAACCTTGTCGCCCACAGCCCAAATGGTTGCCTGTTTCATGAGTTGGTGAAATCCCGGATTATTCCAGGTGCGTTCATCATGACCAAAGGCGGTATAAAACACCCTTCCTTTACCATGTTCCTTTACCCAGGTCCATGGTTCACGGTGTTCTCCATCAACCCTTTCCATTAACAATGTCCGATCAGCACTTAACTTATGGTGAATATACGTTTCATCCCATGTAGAAAATTCTTCCAGCCCCTTCATGGTAGGATGATCGCTATCTATGATTTCTGCGACAAAAACAGCCGTATCATGTTTGAGAAATTGTCCACCGACCAGATCGATATATTTTTCAGAATTCTGGAAGCAAAAACTGGCGCAATGAACAGGTAAGAATCCTTTACCATTCGCCACAAAATCGAGAAGGGATTTTTCCTGCGAAGGGCTAATAGAATCATGATTCGCATAGATCATCAGTCCGTCGTACCACGATAATGTTTCGTCATTCAGATCAGAAAGCTTATCCGTATAGGTGAAATTGATTCCCTCCCTGGAAAGTGCCGAAGCCAGGAGGGGCATGTATTCAGCGGAGTTGTGGTGTTGGCTGTCGTGACCCAGAAACAGGATTTCTATTCTTCGCGGACCGTCAACCTGTTTGCTTTTTTGCGAACAAGACAAATAGAGGAAACTAAATAATACACAAACAAATAGGTTTATTGATCTCATGGAGTAGTACAGTTTGGGGGGATAAATTGGAAATTATAATAGACACTTCAAAGCTGTTGTACCGTATACTCCATTACTATTTGTATTACGGTCATTGTAGCGGATCAGTAGAAAGGATTATTTTTGGAAAAACAGACTATCTATATTTTCAGACTCGTGCACTTGACCAAACAATCCTATGAAATGGCTTAGGCAACACAAAGTGCTAAGCTTTGGCATTGCCGCGCCCCTCCTGGTAGTTATTCTGGTCAACACCCCATTTGTGAAGAAGTACACAAGGCAGGTTTTGGGGGAAAGTCTAATGGATATAGCGATGCAGGCCGATACCGCCATCTCCGCAATAACCTACACTGAAGTCAGCTATAGTCTGATATACAGCCAATTGAGCATCAGCGACCTCGAGGTAGTCATAAAAAAGAGCCATGGAACCACTGGAATCAATAAACTTACCATCGAAAAGCTGGACCTGGATGTAAACGACTTATGGAAAATATACTTTAACAAGACAATTGAAATTGAGGGCCTGTCCCTTCAAAAGCCCAACGTTGAATTGCACAAGAAACTGACCAGCAATCAAAAAACATCAGTCTCCCTGGAAGCCGGTGACGTCTACCATTCCATCTCCAAGATCCTCCGAGAGCTGTCCATATCGGATTTCGAAATGAACCATGGCCGTTTCACGTTGCACATCATCTCTGATGAAGGGGTCTCACCCGTCGTCATCAACGATTTGAGCCTCTGGATAGAAAATTTTGAACTCAATGACAAAAGTAAAAACCGTACAGACAAAATTCTATTTACCGACAATATCAAAGTCAGACTACGCGACCAGTCTGTTTACATGGCCGACAGCACCCATTCCATGCATGTTGATAGTTTACTATTAAATACAGCCGATGAATCCTTTTTTGTTTATGGTTTTAAAGTAACATCTCAAAAATCAGATGCTGAAAAAGCCAATTACTACGACATCGAAGTTCCTATATTAAGCATCTCCAACGTGAACTATGGAAAAGCTTACCACGAAAGGGAATTGGAGATTGGTAGAATTTTACTTTCTGGTGGCAAGGTTTTGATTGACAATCAGGTAGCGAAAGCTACAAAAAGAGAACCTGATCTGCTCCTTCAATTAAATCAGGTGTTCGGTCAACTTTCCATAGGGGAACTTACTTTCAAAGACATACAATTGAGCATCAATGCAAGTCCTATCGGAATTGAGGAGAAATTCGTCTTTGACCAGCTTGATCTGTCCATCTTTGAGATTGACTTGAATCAGAGCAATACTTCTATTGGCTTCAAAAATCAGTATTTCAAGGACCTGGAATTAACGCTTAAGAATCACGAGGTTGTGCTTGGTGGATATAACCATCACTTTACTATCGAAGACCTTCACATTGCGACCAAGTCTGCCCTTTTTGAAGCGGGCAAGATCATAATTTCTCCAATTCAAAAAAACAACGCCATAAGTACACTCAATGAGATTATCGTGGAAAAGTTACGACTGGAGGGATTTGACCCCTATGAATATATCAACGAAAGGCAGCTGCTATTGGATTTGGTTGGGGTTGAAAAAGTTCTCATAGACATAACACCGAAAGCAAAATCAACCAACGATGGAGATGTTAAAATGCCGAATTTAGAAAATTTATATCCCTTTGTATCACCATTTCTGAAAACGATAAAAATTGACAGCTTATCCATCCAAAACATATCGCTCAACTACAAGACAAAAAATGGTCCTGTAAAATTATCGCAGGCATCACTTTTGATTGACGACTTTACACTTGACAGTACCAGCTACCTGACACAGGAGAATTTTTTACATACGAGCGATTTTAGACTACTCGTACCCGCTGCATCGATACCCATCGAAAATCACCAAATTGCTATCGACAGCCTTCTGCTTGATCGAGGCAAAAGCCTCATTAGGACCAATCAAATACGCATAGTAAAAAATAGCGCTAATGATGGAATGGCGCTCACAGGTGGCTTAGATCATCTGTACTTCAAAGGGTTTAACTTAAGACAAATTCTCTATCATCAAAAATATGTCTTTGACTCATTAATAGTCAGGCACCCTGTGGTAAGCCTGGAGACAGAGACCGTCCCTTCGGCAGAAACCAAATCATCCCAAGGTATAGGCTCACTAATTGCTCAATTGCAAATAGGTCTCGTTATACTTGAAAATGGTGACTTCGCGGTGCGCCGAGATAAAGCTAAATTCTTAAGTGCGCAACATGTAAACCTTCTCATCAAAAATGGTGAGTTAAGCCAGGATTTTTTAAGTCGCAATGAGTTGATTCCAAAGTATGATGATTTCCTGCTGAGTTTTGATAGCTTATATTTTTCATCCCCCACATTTCGCCATAAACTGGGCATAGAAACTTGCCAGTTTCATTTGAGTGACTCTACAGGTATCATAAAAAATATCTCAATTGAACCACTTAAGCTTGCTGACTCCCTGACTACATTTAGTGCTACTATACCAAGAATAGATTTTCGGGGTATTAACGACTACAGCGATTACTTCAACAATAATTTGGATTTATCCTCCCTAAGTATTTTTAACCCCATGATCTCAATTCAAGGCGGCACAGCTGACAAAGATAGGCCCGCAAAGCCATTGCCTAAAATCCAAAGCAGGATACTGTCTTTTGGACTGGATACGCTTGGTGTGGATGCTTTTAAGATTATTGGCGGAAGTCTTCAATATCATGGCATAAATAACGACCATCTCAGCATAAAAGACTTGAGTATGAGTATGACAGACTTTGACATTGTGCACGATCAAGAAATGCCCCCGGAAAGATTTCTGTATGCTGATGACGTTAGCATCACGCTGTCAGAGATTGATTACAAAGACAAAACCAGTGATGATTCCATTTCGATCTCAAAGACCACACTATCTTCCAAATTGAAAACCATTGAAGTGGATAGTATTTCGCTTTCTCTGAGGCTGCCCGATCCTATTGCAGCTACCGTTCCGTCCGTAAAATTGAATGGCCTTTCATTTTATGAGTTATTACAAAACAAAAATCTAGTCCTTGAAGAACTTGAAATAGCCTACCCGGTACTCAGCATATCATTGCCTGAATCAAAAGGTGTTACAAAACAAGAACGTTTTGCCCAACTGAACAGATACCCTTTTGATCAAAATATAATTGCTTCCGTTCGAATTCAATCCAGTAGTTTAATAGATGCCAAAATACTTGGCCTTAACGATAGCCTGATGTCCATTGGAAATGTTGACTTTCGTCTTACGAATTTCATTCTGCACCCAGATTCTATCGCGCTTCACAATCTACCTTTTCATTCCGAAAGTTTTGATCTCTCCGTTTCTGATTTGAACTATAGAATCAATTCGTTCAGCAAAATAAGTGCGGCAGAAGTCAATTATGCTTCAAAGCCATCTAAATTCACTGTGGATTCGTTTTCACTAACACCCTTGCTTGGAAAAGCAGAGTACCATGAAAAAGTTGGTGTGCAATCCACCTGGATGTCTATCAAGAACTCTAAAATAGAAGTTAACAACCTTGATTTTGACAAGCTCATAAGTAACAAATCCGTCCATGCATCAAGCATAGTTGTTGATGACATGAAGATAGCATTGCATCGGGACAAGCGATTTCCCTTTCCGGATAAACAAGTGAGGGAGTTACCGCAGAGAAATTTGCGCGAATTATCCATCGGACTTTCAATTGATAGTTTGATACTGAAAGACGGCCTGGTAGAATATGTAGAACAATCAGCAAAGGTGAATAGTGAAGGAAGAATCTATTTTGATGATATGAACGCACTCATTACCAATATCACCAATGATTCTCTTAGGATTTCACGAAATCCCAAGATGAGGGTAGCTGCGGAGACAAGACTGTATGGAAAGGGGCCTGTTGTAAGCGTCTTTAATTTTGATCTTACCGATGCGGAATATACCTATGATTATACTGTATCTCTTGGATCATTCGATTTACAAGCACTGAATGAAATATTGGAACCGAGCGTATTGGCTAAGGTTAGATCCGGCAAACTAAATTCTTTGCAACAAGTAGTCAAAGCCAACGACAACTACGCGCAGGGTCAAATGATCTTCAGATACGAAGATCTTAAAGTCGGATTGATAAAAGATGTTGAGGAACCCAACCCCGGCCTTGGCAAGGTATTGGCTTCATTCTTTGCCAATACTTTTATCGTGAGGACACGGAACCCTGCGCCTTTTGTCAGAAAAAGTGATGTTTTTTATGAAAGAAATCATGCTAAAAGCATTTTTGACTATCTGGTAAAAAGCACCCTCAGTGGTGTGGTAGAGAGTATAGGCGCCCGTAACAATAGGAAAAGCATAAGACAACACAATAAGAACATCAAGCAGGAGGCTATCCGAAGGAGAAAGTCCTTACCACGCGAGGAAAGAAAATAGCTCACTATCGCCCCTTAGCAATTCATTGAATACAAGAATACACGTTCATGGCTAGCGCAATGGATAAAAGCGCATATTAAAAATTGATCAATTAAGAAAGCCGGGGCAAAGTAACCCGGCTTTTCTATTTATAATCCTTCTTTGAACTTAATTTTTTACAGTCCCAAAACTTCTGTACCCTGTTTAAAGAAAATATCACGGGGAATTCCTGCTTCATTCACCCTGTTGAGAGCAGCCTGCAGATCAGGCCCAACATTACCCAATTCCTCAAAAAGTTGAGTCACTCCCTCATAGTCACCATTCCCCTGGAGGGTTAGAATTTTTTCTGAAAGCGAATTCATTGCTTCCTGGAAATTGTCAAAATTCACTGAATAGGTTTTAGTTTCTTCATCAAAACTGAATGCATTCATGGAACTAAAGTAATTGAACCGGATCATATTTGCTTTGCCATGAGCGCTGGAGGCACCAAAACGAACAGATCTGAAGATGCCTGCCATGAATGTCACGTAATAGTCCATTAATTCCCCTTCAATTTCTCCCATTTCATGGAGTTTTGTTACCATGTAAAGTCCGAGTATATCAGCTTTTCCTTCTTCCAGGGCAGCTCCTTTTTCAAGTAAGTTCTCGCGGACAGTTCCTTTTCCATTAATCGTATTTTTTATTCCCAATCCATGGGCCACTTCATGGAACATTGTATTTGAGAAGAAGGCATTAAAAGTTACATGCTGACGCTGATTTTCGTCTACCAGCACTTCAGCCATGGGCACCAGGATCTTGTCATATTTTGCCTGGATACTGTTCTTCAGTTGTAGCCTCCTGGATCCTTTGGCTAGCTGTACTTGCTCATCATTAGGAAGATTTATAGCGATGGTCTTGCTTCCTGCATTGCAATCACCTCCATAATAGATCACATCATAGGCATTCAATTGTGAATCTGTACCAGGAGTTTCCTGCTTGTATTTTTCGGGTACCGGAAGTCCTTCCTGTAAGGATGGAAGAAAGGCTGCAAACTTCGATAATCGCTCGCTCCAGGATTTATCCTTGATAAGGACAAAGGTTTCATGGGCTGCCCTGTAGTTGAATAATGCATCCTCGTACACTTCTACGGGTCCTGTAACCAGTTCGATGGTATTGTCTTTCATGTCCATCCATGCCATATCGGAAGGTTGATAATTATCAGTAAGCAGGGCATCTGACCTGAGGGTGAGATAGTTTTTGAAATCCGGGTCATCGGCAAGTGCTGCTGCCTCCAGCAAGAGCAAGGATGCCTTTCTAATCTCCTCCTTAAACATTACATGGTAGGGGATAAGCATCAGTGAGCCGTCATCATCCCTTCTGACAAAAGAATAGGATCCTGCTTTATCCGGATTGTCCCAGGCTTCAAATTCTTCTTTGGTCATATCAGCGGGATAGAACTGTGCACCTGGTGACTTGGGACCAACACCCTCGATGAAAGGTTCATTTCCCCTCAGCCGGTCCCATGGACCGTAATTGATTTCGGCATAACGTTTTTCAGCTTCGGTACTCAGGCTGGCCATCAGTTCGGTCTTGTCGCCATAAGCTTCTTTCCAGTAAATGTTATCCATGATCTTTGCCACTTCAATAAGCTTTAGGATAATTTGCTTCTGGTTTTCTGAAAGAACGGAAAGGTCAGTGGTAAGCGTAAACTCGGCGTATTCACTTAGTCTTTTTTCAACCTCTGACATCTCTACAATTGGTCCACCTGCCGGTTTAGGCGTACATGAAAATACAAGTGTTGACAACACTATCATTACATATTTTTTGAAAATATTCATTGCGATTGTTGATTGATCCGGGCCTAAGTTAGTTACATATTTTATTATTAGGGATTACTTGAAACCAAATATTACGATCAGGATTCCCTGATAAGCGTCCATGACAATAATCATTTGATTGTATTATAACCTTCCTCATATTTATTTATTAAAATTTATCTGTATCCTGAACAGCCCCACAGATATGCTGCCATCATTTTACCGACATAGTCGGTTACCGCGGCGCTGACGGGCTTGGATCAAGAGAAGGCGCTGGAGGTTCTTAGGAAGGAAACATACCATAGACACTATCAAGACCTTCATTTTCATCGTAACTTCACACCAACCCGGGAAGCCCATTCATTGTAGGCAACTTCCATTACGTGTACAGTATCCGGATACATCAGCGAAACGTTGTGCAACTCGCTGCGATCCTCGTGCATATCATATAACTCCCATGGCTTGTCGGGCTCACTTACCAACTTCCATTTCCCTTTACGTACTGCTTTGCTCTTTTCGTGTTCCCAAAACAGCATTTCATGTCCTTTCCAGCCAATGCCGTTTAACAATGGCACCAGGCTTGTGCCCTCTACCGGATGGACCTGATTTCCTTCAAAATCTTTGGGGTAATTGCCTCCACTCAATTCCAGTACGGTAGGCATAATATCAATCAGGTGTGCAGTCTCGTGAACAATGCGACCTCGCCGGATAACGTTAGGATAGTGGATAATGAACGGCGTATTGATTCCACCTTCGTGTGTCCAATGCTTATACAACCGAAAGGGTGTATTGCAAGCGTTCGCCCACTCCTTTCCATACGCAACATAGGACCCCTTTTGTCCAACTGGAATGGTTTTCGCTACTGCTGAAAAATCTTTTAAATCGTTGTCCATTCTTCCTGTCAGTGTTTCATGACAGGCTCCGTTATCAGATAAAAACATGATCATCGTGTTGTCCAATTGCCCGGCATCCCTGAGTAGTTGCACAATCCTGCCAATACCTTCATCAACTGAAGAAAGCATCGCTGCGTAGGCAGCCATCTTTAGGTCCCACGATTCCTTATTATCGACAACCTTCCAATCGGGCACAACTTCATCGCGTGGAGATAGGTCGACTGGTTTTTCAAACAGCCCGAGTTCAATTTGCTTCCGGTGCCTTCTGTTGCGCACAGAATCCCATCCCTCGAGATACTTGCCTTTATACATTTCCATTTTATCGTGCGTGGCATGCAATGGCCAATGGGGTGCTGTGTAAGCAAGATAGAGAAAGAAAGGTTTGTCTTGTTCAAGTCCCTGTGCTACAAATTTTCGCGCGCTGTCGGTGAGGGCGTGCGTCATGTAGAAATTATCAGGCAGCAAAGCAAGCAGCGTGTTCTGGCTGACAATTTTTCTATTCGGTAAAATTTCGAAGTAACTGTTTGCGCCGCTAATCAGGCCAAAGTATTTGTCAAATCCCCGTTGCAACGGCCAGTCCAGACTATCCTCACCTACATGCCATTTGCCACTCATGTAGGTGTTGTACCCAACCCTTTTTAGGACTTCGGCAATAGTAACTGTATTCCTGGAAAGCCAGCCCTGATATGGGCCCGGTTCTCGGCTTCGGCCCCGGGTGTCTACCATATCCCCCATACCGGCCTGGTGGGGGTATTGCCCGGTCAGCAACGAAGCCCTGGTGGGGCAGCATCGTGATGCATTATAGAACTGGGTAAATCGGATACCGTTATATCCCAGGCTGTCGATATGGGGCGTTGCAATCTCAGACCCATAGCAACCAATATCGCTGAAGCCCATATCATCTACCATTACAATAATGATATTAGGTCGCTGATCGCTAGTTTTTTTAGCGCATGCGCAAATGGTAAAGAGCATAATAAAAAACAACGAATATTTCATTCCAATGAATTATTTTTTTACATGAAGATAAGGAATTAAGGCACCATTGAAAGATTGCCATAAAAGTGGAAATGGTTCACGCTGAGCCACAATCAGAAAGTTAATGTAACGGTGTGCAAGCCACCCTCAAATTGATACCGGATTTTAATGTTCGCAAGGTCACATATCTGCTTCGCAATGGACAACCCCAAACCTGTTGAGTTGGAGCTTTGGTTCCCTTTCTTAAAACGCTTAAACAATTCATCAGGTTTTACGGTAGGTGGATTACCCGTATTGCTCAATACCATGTTATTTTTGAACAACTTGATTTCAATTTGTCCATTTATTATATTATGCCTGATGGCATTTCCAAGCAAGTTATTCATTAATATCTCAGCCAGGGGATAACTCAATGGTATTTCAACATCGGGTCGAATTTCCTTTTTTAGCACGATGGATTTCATTTCCATCAATTCCTGAAAAGACTGAAATAGATTTTCCACGAGCAAGCTTAAGTTAATTTTCTCTTTCGAACTGAACTCCAGGTTCTCTAATTTCGTCAGGAGCACAAGCGAGTGGTTAACCGAAGAGAGCTTCTGAACGGCATTGTGTATAGCATTTATATGGTGTGACTGCTCCTCTGTCACACCCTTATCCATTAACAACTCAAGCTTTCCACGAATAATGGTAAGCGGAGTCTGTATTTCATGGGAAATGTTCTCCGAAAATTCCTTGAGCACCCGATAATCATATAGGGCCTTCGCTGACATGTTTTCCAGAAAATAATTCAATTCTTTGAACTCCTTTGTCGTTGTCGGGCGTCCAAGAATCGGGTTCTGCTGTTTAAGATTAAATCGCTTGATAGCATTAATCATATGATGAAAAGGAGACAATATGCGCTTAGACAAGTAAAGGCTCATCAGTGTAACCAACACAACAAGCAGACCCGCAACAATAACAAGCGAATTGCGAACGCCTGTGAAAATCTCATCCTGTTCTGCAATAAAGTCACTGGCGGAAATAAGAAAATGTTTGCCGTTAATTTTCCGGGAAGTTGAAATGGTGAGCATCCGGTCCACTCCACGCCTGCGTGGAGGAAAAACGCCGGTAGAATCCCGGATACGAAGTGACAAAATCGCTGCATTTTCAGGCAATAATTCAATCACAATGTTTTTGTTTATCAGCGAGTCGACTGATTCACCTTTCTCGATCAGATCTGCAGTATCATTAATCCATGCAGTAAGCCTGTTTTTTGCCTCATTTTCCAGTTCCGAAAGAACCTGTATATACAGGATTACACCACCGATCATGAGCACCATCGTGGTAATGACGATATACCCCAGAGTAAATTTGTTAATTAATTTCACTTCACATTTGTATTAAACCTATAGCCCAATCCATACTCAGTGCCGATATAATCTTTGCCATTAGCCTGACTTATCTTCTTTCTGAGATTTTTTACATGTTGGTAGACAAAATCAAAGTTGGCCAGGTTATCCGTATAGTCCCCCCACAGATGCTCCGCTATAGCCTGTCGTGTGAGGACGCGATTTTTGTTTGTGATAAAATACAGCAATAGGTCAAACTCCTTTTTTGTAAGATCCAATATCGTATCGTTTACGGTGACCTGATTGAGTGATGTGTTAATCATGATTTCGTTAAATCGCACGACAGCGTCCCCTTCGAGATTCTTCCTGCGATAGATTGCTCTGAGACGTGCATTCAGTTCGGGTAAGTGAAAGGGCTTTGTTAAATAATCATCAGCACCCAGGTCAAGTCCTCTTATCTTATCGTCCAGCGAATTTTTTGCGGAGATAATCAAAACACTACCGCCTTTTTTTTCCGCTTTTAGCAATTGTAAGAGCTTTAGTCCGTCTCCGTCCGGAAGCATAATATCCAATACAATGCAATCGTATTCAAACGATACTATTTTGTCCTCTCCTTTGGCATACGTACCCGCCACTTCACAAACATAACCCTCCTGCTCAAGGTAGGTTTGAATGTTGTTTGCCAACTCCAATTGATCTTCAACAATCAGGATTTTCACGTAACAAATTAACTCAAAAATATTGAAGCAATATTGAAGTATGATAGCCCCTGATAGGCTATTTGAAGCCTCCATTGGCACGACTGAAGTGGTCTCAAATCTATTCAGTATTGTGTTTAATTGCAGATCCGGATTGATTTGCCCCGGCCATCACCTTGATACACGGCAGGATTCCGATCCTGAACTTCACTTTATGTCTTTGGGAGCAGTAGATATTCAATAGGTTTGAATCGGACTAACTTCAATTAATGCTTACATTTGGCATATGCTTAACATTGAAAAAATACTGCTATGCTTGGCGAGTTGACAAATGAGGAAATAGAAGAAATGCTTTCATCCAATGTAATTGGGCGCCTTGGTTGTTATGCGGATCAAAAAATATTTGTTGTGCCAATTACCTACGTTTATGACGGAGCGTTTATTATTGGTCACACGGTAGAAGGAATGAAAATTAATTTTTTACGTCAGAACCCGGAGTGCTGCTTAGAGGTGGATGAAATGAAAACACTGGCAAATTGGAAAAGTGTAATCGCGTGGGGAACGTACGAAGAACTATCCGGCCAGGAGGCGGCTGCCGCAACAGAAACATTATTGGCCCGACTAATGCCTTTGACGGCAAGCGAAACCAGCCATCCCCAGCGCATGGGACCGTCTTCGGCGCATCGCACCCGTACCCTGGGCAAAAATCCAATTATATATCGAATTCGATTAAAGGAAAAAACAGGGCGCTTCGAACGCCCCTGACAGGCACGGACTTTTGAAAGCCAGGCTCTTGCAGGTAGAAATTCAGAACCCGTTGCGGGGGCACTGCAGTAATTATCCTGATAGAATAACCTCAGATCTATTCGTACTTGAAAACCGTATTATACAAAGCAAGAAATATTGAAGCAGTTATGTTAGCCCTGAGCTTACTAGTTGTTAAATAAACAGGCAAAATATATACAGAATGAAAACAGTCATTATCACGGGAGCATCAGGAAATCTGGGTAAAGCATCTGTTGAGAAATTTATCAATGCGGGATACAAAGTAATCGCCCTGGTCTCTCCGGGAAAAACCCTGGGATTTGAAGTCGAGGGTGACGTAGAAACATACGATTCCGATCTTACCGATGAAAAATCGGTAGATAGCGTAATCGCCCAAGTGCTGGCAAAACATCAAACAATTGATGCGGCCATTTTGCTTGTTGGAGGTTATGCACCCGGTGGCATCAGCGAAACCGATGGATCTGTCCTCAAGAAAATGTTTAGCCTCAACTTTGACACTGCCTATTTTGTATCGCGTCCCATTTACCAACACATGATGCAACAAGCGAACGGCGGGCGAATTGTTTTTGTCGGAGCACGCCCGGCCCTGCGCGCTAAGGATGCCAACAAAGCATTGGGGTACGCGCTGTCTAAGTCACTTATTTTCAAACTCGCCGAGGCGTTAAATGCGGCAGCCTCCACGAAAAATGTCACAGCTTCAGTAGTTGTACCCAGCACCATCGATACCCCCGCTAATCGGAAGGCTATGCCCACTGCAGATTTCAGTGCCTGGGTAAAAGCAGAAGAGATCGCAGGAGCGCTGGTTCTTCTTTGTTCTGCAGATAGTAATGCCTGGCGTGATACGGTGCTAAAAATCTATGGTCGCTCATAAGGTACTTCAGCATTCTTTTTCTACACCAATATGTCATCAAAGCAACATGAACCAGATCAATAAGCCAATACTTTCTTCGTTATCCGAGACAATAGCGCAATTGACAAATGAATTCAAGGAGATTACTCCAAAACGAAAGGAAACACTTGGTGAACTAACACATTATGTACAGCAAAAACTGAAAGCTGATGACCAGATACTTCTAAATTTTATTTGCACGCATAATTCAAGAAGAAGTCATCTTGCTCAACTGTGGGCCCAGACGGCAGCCTATTATTACGATGTACCTGGCGTGGCGTGCTTTTCAGGTGGAACTGAAGCGACTGCTTTTAACCCTAAGGCCGTACACGCCTTGCAGGATGCAGGATTCAGCATCATCAAAACAACGGAGGGCACTAATCCTGTGTACGAAGTTGGTTTCTCGCATACAGTAAAACCAATCCTGGCATATTCAAAAAAATACAATGATCATTTTAACCCCAATGTCAACTTTGCCGCGATCTTGACCTGCGCAGAGGCAGCTGAGAATTGCCCGGTCGTTATCGGCGCATCTACCCGAATCGCGCTACCCTACGACGACCCAAAAGACTTTGATGACACGCCACAGGAAACAGCCATGTACAAGGAAAGTGTTCGACAAATAGGAAGAGAAATGTTTTATGCTTTTTCTAAGGTGAAAGAAAGTCATTGATTTCAGGTTTCAACCTTTACAATTAATTCGGGTTCGTCATCTGACAGCTTTGTTTTCGGCTCCTGTTTTTGAATCAGGTTATGTTCCCGTACAACGCGTAATATCTCCCCGACACCCCAAGCCTGCGCTATGCAGCCGCGAGGCGTATGCGGAGGATCGGCATCAAATATTTCAGAAACAGTACCCACCCCGGCTTCACGCAAATGCTGTAAAAATGTATTCACAATACACGACGCCTCCGCTTTAGCTTTTGCTCCATTGACCCGAAAAAGTGCATCGATATATGGACCCAGTAAAAAACTCCATACTGTGCCCTGATGATAACTTCCATCCCGCTGCCATATATCCCCTTCATAGGCAGACCGGTATTGGGGGCTTGAAGGAGACAAACTTCTTAATCCTCTGGGCGTAAGTAAGTTTTTCGTTACGACGGCCAGGACTTTCTTTGCACGTTCTTTGGATAGTAGCTGAAACGGAAGACTTACTGCAAATATCTGGTTCGGCCGCAAGTCATCATTTCTATATTCTCCGTCAACATAGTCGTACAGGTAGCCGCCTTCTTGATTCCAAAATTGTCTACCAAAACTTGTCAATACTTTAGCTGCCTTGGCTCCAAATTTATCCGCTTCAGTCTTATTACCGATGACTGTTGCCAGCAGTTCCACGATACGCAGCGCATTGTACCAAAGCGCATTTATTTCAACAGGTTTCCCTTTGCGGGGCGTTACAACCCAATCACCCACTTTGGCATCCATCCAGGTTAGCTGCACCCCATCCTGACCACCTTGAAGAAGTTCATCCTCAGGATCAACTTTGATTTGGTAGCGGGTACCTTTGTAATGCCAGTCAATAATATTTATCAGTATGGGCATCACCGACTTGACAAAAGCCTTATCCTTTGTGTGACTGTAATATTGCAGTATGGCGTGAAAGAACCAAAGTGAGGCGTCAAAGGTGTTGTACTCTGGCGCTTCACCATAGTCAGGAAAACGATTCGGCAGCATTCCTTCACTGACACTTTCTGCAAATTCCTGCAAGATTTGTCCGGCAACTTTATAGCGACCTGTTGCCAGACATAACCCAGGCAAAGAAATCATGGTATCTCTGCCCCAATCCGCAAACCAATGGTAACCGGCTATGATTGTGTTTCGTTCACCTCGTTTCACAATGAACTGGTCGGCTGCAAGTACCAGGCTTTTAAGACTTTCATTCCAGCCAAATTCCATCAGGAGATCTTCTCTTCTCCTTTTTTCTGCTGCAAATAGTTTAAGCACATTTTTTCCTGATGGATCTTCAGTTGAAATAATGATACCTACCTTGGTGCCTTTCTTCAGTTTAATAGAAAACTTGCCGTGGGTATACAAATCTTCTTTGAATTCGAGACCACGGTTTTTTTCAACTGCATACTCAAAATTATAGTACCACCCCTGTTGTTCCGTAAATTCAGCATTGGGAATCCGAATAAACAACTCAGCACTACCCTGGTAGTTCATCGTCCGAAAGGTCCCCTCATCAAAATGAAACTGCTTGCCAATGCAGTCGTTAGCATGTGAAAGGCTATGGAAGTCCCTGGCAGCGTATAACGGTAACAACTCCAGTGTAAAAGCCGTTTGAGCCTCCATCACTTCATATAAAACAAGCGTAGTATTTTCTCCCTGTACAGCAGCGATAGTCTTCTTCAGCCTGACGCCTGCTGCGTTGTAATAAAACGTCGGGAACAGATCCCGCTCAAACCGTTCCAGGTGGGTATATCCCATTGGGTAAATTGCACCCGGATACTGATTGGAGCTCAAATCAATACGCACCTCCCCTGGAGGCATTGTCTCATCACCTGAGTTCCAAAGTATGGACTCCTCTAATTTTGAAAGTAAAACCGTACGGCCAACCGGTGGGTTTAATGCAGCTACCAATAATCCATGATATCTTCTGGCGTGCGCACCTGAAACAGTGCTGCTGGCATAGCCTCCCATCCCATTGGTCTCTATCCACTCAAGGTTCCGTGCCTCGTCAAAATCTGAAAGGATATTCTTGTCGAATTTCATTTCCCCTTCATTAATGTATTGATATTACACATCAGGAACATATACTATTCTTTAAGAAGACTACTGCTACAGGTCGAGATAAGTTTGTTCATTTCTTTTTCTTGGGCTGAATGAGTTTAGCCACTAATCCTGTCCATCCTGTCTGATGCGTTGCACCGACACCTCTCCCTGAATCACCATGGAAATATTCGTAGAAGTAGATATAATCGCGGAAGTGTTCATCTTCCTGGAGCTTTTCATAGTGTCCATAGACCGGACGTTTCCCATCTTTGTCTTTCTTAAAAATAGTGACCAAGCGAGCGGAAAGATCTTCAGCAATTTCGCGGAGGGTTCTCATGTTCCCGGACCCGGTTGGATGTTCTACCTTAAAATCGTCACCGTAATAATGGTGGAACCGCTGCAAGGATTCTATCAACAGATAATTTACCGGAAACCAGATGGGTCCGCGCCAATTGGAATTGCCTCCAAACAGGGATGTATCTCCCTCTGCCGGTGTGTACTTCACTGTATACTTATCGCCATTTGTATAAAATGAATATGGATTATCATTGTGGTATCGCGACAAAGCGCGGACTCCGTAAGGCGACAAAAACTCAGTCTCATCCAGCATTCTTTTTAGCAACCGCTTCATCCGATGACCCCTCAAGAGCGAAAGCAGATGCCTTTCTCCGCTTCCTTTCACGTTCCAACGCGATATCAGATTGGCCAGATCAGGCCTGTTTTTCAAGAACCATTGCAGGCGGGCTGTAAATTCCGGCATCGAGTCGAACATTTCCTGTTCAAGAACCTCCACTGCAAACAACGGAATGAGCCCAACCATAGAACGCACGCGCATGATTGTTCGCTTGTCATCGGGGGTGCGCAGCACATCATAAAAGAACTCATCTACTTCATCCCAAAGATCCATTCCTTCATTCGCCATGGCTCCGGCTATATAGAGGAAATGTTCAAAGAATTTTGTTGCCAGACTTTGATAGGTTGGGTTTTCCCTGGCAAGTTCCAATGACATTCGCAGCATATTCAAGGTAAACATGGCCATCCAACTGGTTCCGTCAGACTGTTCTATATGACCTCCTGTAGGGAGTTGCGCGCTCCGGTCAAAAACACCGATATTATCCATGCCCAGAAATCCACCCTGAAAAATATTACGATCATTATAGTCCTTTTTGTTAACCCACCAGGTAAAGTTCAACAGCAGCTTATGAAAAATTTCTTCTAAGAATTTCCGATCACCTTTCCCATCCTGTAATTTCTGATCTATTTTATACACACGCCAGGTAGCCCATCCATGAACGGGTGGGTTGACATCGCCCAACGCCCATTCATAGGCAGGAAACTGGCCATTAGGATGCATGTACCATTCCTTGGTAAGTAACTTGAGTTGATGCTTTGCAAACTCGGGGTCAACCATCGCAATGGGGATGGTGTGGAAGGCCAGATCCCATGCTGCATACCAGGGGTACTCCCATTTGTCGGGCATTGAAATAATGTCTGCATTGTTAAGGTGTGTCCAGTCATGGTTACGTCCAGACCTTCTTTCCGCTGGCGGAGCCGGCTGTGAAGGATCACCCTTCAGCCATTCGGCAACATCATAGTAAAAGAACTGCTTGCTCCACAGCATGCCTGCAATAGCCTGGCGTTGAATTTCCCTTTCGTCCTTGTCTTCAATATCTTTCTGCATTTCAGCAAAGAATTCATTTGCATCACTTTCCCGTTCATCAAAAAGGGAACCAAACTCCAGAAAAGGATCGGTATGAAATTTAGGAGATAATCTTAGCCGTATCGTTTTGGATCTACCTGCTGCAATGTTCAGCACATAATTAAAGGCTGCTTTTGTACCCTTTGGAATATTGTTTATGGCATCATAGTTTCCATGTATGAAGTAATCATTAATACCATCTTTACTAGCTCCTGTTTTTGGATAATCATAGAGTTTCAATGTATTGGTCTCGTTCTCACAAAACAAGGCTTCAGGTTTGCCTTCACCTACAAGGTAATAGCTGCCCAGGTCGCGGTGAGCGATTTTGATACAGCCTTCATCATCCCGATACATTTCAGGCTTGTAATCGTCATAACCCCATGCCCAGGTATTGCGAAACCAGATTTGCGGCAGCACATGAACGGCAGCTTTTTCAGGCCCCCGGTTATGGACGGTGATTTTGATGAGCAAATCATCTGTGTCTGCTTTCGCGTATTCAACAAACACATCAAAATACCGGTTCCCATCAAAAATACCGGTGTCCACCAATTCAAATTCAGGATTTTTCTTTCCGCGTTTCTTGTTCTCGTCTACGAGCAATGCATACGGAAACTCCAGTTGCGGATACTTGTATAACATTTTCATGTACGAATGTGTCGGCGTGCTGTCGAGGTAGTAGTAGTGTTCCTTGCAATCTTCTGCGTGGTTCCCTTCGTTCCCCGTTAATCCAAAAATGCGTTCCTTTAGAATAGGATCTTTTTTATTCCACAAGGCCAAAGAAAAGCAAAGTAATTGCTTATCATCGCTGATACCGCCGATACCTTCTTCACCCCACCGATATGCCCTGCTGCGTGCTGCATCGTGCGAAATATATTCCCATGCATTGCCATGGGGGCTGTAATCTTCGCGCACGGTTCCCCATTGCCGTTCCGTTAGATAAGGGCCAAACTTTCGCCATTTCTTTTTCTTATCGCGGTCATCCAGTAGTCGTTGTTTTTCTGCAGTCATGACTATGTTGTTAGCAAATGGTTAAGAATTTAAGATTTATCCATTGTCTTCGAAGCCGGGGTAAAGCAACATACCTCCATCTACAAACAGCGTAATACCGTTCACATAGTCAGAATCATCAGAGGCAAGCCATACTGCCGCACCACCGATATCATCTGCCTCGCCAATTCTTTTTTGCGGTATCAGTTTCAGTAATTGCTGGTAAGATTCAGGTGTTTGCCAGGCTGCATGATTAATTGGCGTTCTGATTGCTCCGGGACCAATACTGTTGACGCGAATTTTCATCGGGGCATACTCCTGCGCGATGCTTTTCATCAGCATCATCACGCCCCCTTTTGAGGAGGCATAGTTTGCATGGCCTGCCCATGGGATAACTTCATGCACGGAGCTCATACAAATAATTTTTCCTGCTGCCTTCGACTTTTCAGGAACAACGCCACGCCGCAAGAATTCCTTTATCGCTTCACGGGCACACAGAAATTGGCCAGTAAGATTAATGCCAATAACCCTGTTCCATTCATCCAGCGACATCTCGTGAAATTTGGCATCCTTTTGCAGTCCGGCATTATTCACCAGGATATCGACAGTACCCCATAACCTGAATATCTCCTTGTACATGTCAACAACTTCCTGTTCGCTGCTCACATCAGCCTTAACTGTTATCGCAGTACCTCCGGCCGATTGAATTTCCTTCAATATCTTATCAGCCTTGTCAGGACTGGATGAATAGTTTATTACGACGGAGGCACCTTCAAGCGCAAATGCTTTTGCTACGCCGGCACCAATTCCGGAGCTCGCGCCGGTTATCAGGGCTACTTGTCCTTCCAGTTTACGTTTCATCATATCTTCTATTTTCAATGAATGAAATTACATGTTTATCCGCACAAATAATTGTCATGGGTCCTTCTTCATCGTGCTTTATTTGGCGTGCGGCATAGTGTTCGGTTGCTATGTCTGGGCGCGCCAGGCGATATCACTTGTAGGATTTGAAAAATAAAGCTATTTTGTACTACTTTTTAAGCTTATGATTAGAGCTATAAGTTTTCTCCTGATCATTTTATTGGGATCCTGCACAAAGCACAAAACCTTATTTAGTCCGCTTGAAGAACAAGCGTTAAGCGTGGCTGCATTGAAATGCCAAAATGCAAATTCGATGGAATGGCTGCGCAAGATTATCGCACTTTCTGAAGTTGACTTTCAGTATAAAGGGTCAATTTATGCCATCCAATGCAGGAGCGGAATGGTATTTCTACACCAACCCTGGATCAATGGTTGCTTTGGCTGTAACCTCTATACCTGCGAGGGCACTTCCCTTTTGCTCACCGAAGCTGAAAAAACCGAGATTATTGCAGGAGCCAAAGAAGAAAACCTGATCTATACCTCCTCCAGATAACCTGTCATTTCTTTAGATCGGCGTAACTTATTAATTGAATCCCAAGGCGCTTAACGGTGTTCCTTACACGCTCATCCGTCCACGTATCGGTTACACCTTGCCTGTCGACGGCAACAGTTTCATAGCCAATATGATGAATAGCCCTGAGCTCTGGCGTGTCGATTCCGGGGTGGTCAACAAAAAGATAGGTTTCCCCGGGCTTCAAACTCTCCAGCATTCTGATGAAGCTTTCAATTTTTTGCTCAGCTGTTTCTTTCGCACCAATATAGCTTATGCTTTTTACTCCAAGCTCCTTTGGATCAATGTCAATTTCATATTCTATAGATATTTTTTTGCCAATGCGCCTACTTCGGGGCTCATATTATGACATCCCATATGTCCCGAAATGTGGGTAATATTCGGGACTTTCCTTAAGGCCAATTCAATCTGGGCACGCAGTTCCTTTTCTATATCGGACATGGTCCAGCTATGCTCGACCAGCGCCTTGCCAGGATAGTTTTTATTGGGCCATATCATAGGAAAAAAATAACCATCTTCGTCGGTGAGGCTGGGACAATTGGAGACTGGCCTATATTTTATATTATCCCATTCACTAGTCAGCGCAAGGTGGATGCCTACATCGACCGTTGGATTTTCCTGCAACAGTTTTACGGCTTCCGGAAACCAGGGTGATGGTACAATGACTTCAATAGAAGTTTCGATCCCCTCTTTCATCGTCTTAATGAGCGCTTCGTTGCCTGCATGAGAAAAACCCATGTCGTCACCACGAACAATTAATCTGGGTGGTTGCTGGGCAAGTGTAGAGATCTCCGTCGACAGCATGAGGATTACAGAAAGGGTACTTACTATATTATTTATCATGGCAATATGAGTTTCACGGTATTGATTCAAAAGAATAGTCACCTGACCCAAGGTGTACAACCGTATATCCATCTGCAAACTTTACAAATGTAATATCCGCTACTGTATCAATTGATCTTCCATCCGTCGTAACTGTAGCGTCGCGCTTGGATGGAATCCATACTTCAGCATGTGTATTTGCCGGAATAGAAACGTTAAACTTGATCCGGCTATTTTCCATTTTCCAACTACTTGCAATTTTCCCATTGATTGAAGTGTAGGTTCCCTTTGCCCAGGTAAGATCTCCGGCTGGTTGTGGTTTGATCACGATCTTCCTGAAACCGGGGGCACCGGGATTGATGCCCAATAAAGAACGGTAGAACCATTCATCAATCGAACCAAACATAGGATGATTTTGGGACGGTGCGTTGTCCGGATACTCCCACGATTCCCATAACGTCGTGGCACCTTTTGCCAGCATATATCCCCAACCCGGATAATCTTTCTGATTGGCGATCGTGTAAGCCGCTTCCTGGAGGTTGTTTTGGCGCAGCACATCAAACATCATCATCACCCCAAAAATACCGGACGAAACATGCCAGTTGTGGCGCTCAAATTCATCCAGCAATACCTTCATTGTATTTTCCTTTTCCGGTGAAAGATCATACCATAATGCAAAAAGCTGTGCCGATTGGGTTCCATTATCAAACCGACCCGTATGCGGTACCAAATATTTAGAAATAATGCTTCTCTTAATTTGTTCACCAAGGTTGGCATATTTCAACGAATCCTGCTGTTTGCCCAGGATGCCTGCAAACTCTGCAGCAAGTAATAGGTGATGATAATAGAATGCAGATGCGCTCAAGGATTCTGGCTTAGGATCAATCGCAACATGGTCGCTGATGTCCCAATAAAACAATCCGTCGATGGCTTTCGATTGTAAGAATTCGATCTGCCTCACTACCGCCGGAAAATGCATCTCGATAATGCGCTTGTCACCATAAAATTCATACAATCGCTTTTGCAAATAGGGAAAAGCAAGTTGCCATCCTAACGGTCCGGATTCTCCACCAACACCTTTGTCATGAATTCCGGTATATGGGGCAATTTCAGTAATACCACCATCAGGTTGCTGCTCATTGGCAAAATCCTGAACGGCCTTAGCATAGAACTTGCTCATATCGAAATTGAAAAGATAGGCATTCGCGGTGGTAACCATGTCGGCTCCATATCCCATCTTTTCCCGTCCCGGGCAATCTGATTGTACGCTGAATACATTGCTCAGAAAAGTCCATTGTACGGCTTGGTGGACCTTGTTTAACATCTCGTTGGAACAGGCGAATTCTCCAACCTGTTGTAAGTCGGAATTCATTCTTAGCCCTTCGATATCATTGCTTGAAGGTTTACCTGGCCATCCGGTAATTTCTACGTACCGAAACCCATGAAAAGTGAAGCGCGGGGACCATGTTTCTACACCCGATCCTTTGAGCGTGTAGCTGTCCTCCTGCCAGGCCGTGGCTGGTGCACCGGGTCCACCGCTTAGATTCCATATTTCTTTTATTTGCCCTGCCACAGTTGTAAGGTAATTCAATGCGCCATCTGGGTGAAGTGCTTCACCATAGCGTAAGCTTATTCTGGTAGCGGCTTTTCCCATGACTTTTATTCTTACCACACCTGCAAAATTCTGTCCCATGTCCACAATAAAAACGCCTGGTTTCAGCTCTGTAATTGAAACGGGTTTCAGCACCCGAGTCACCCGAATAGGTGGCTGCTCCTGAACGTGCAGCACGCCGGATGGGCCTTGTACGAGAGCAGCACTTGTCCACTCATTGCGCACCGGACGCTGTTTGTTCCAATTCTTTTGTTCCAATCGTGAATCGTAATGCTCACCCAGGTAGACACTATTGCGCAAAACAGGTCCGGGCGCAGTCTGCCAGCTTTCATCCGTTGGGATGATTTCCTCCGATCCGTCGATGTAGCGAATATGTATTTCAGCTTTTACACATGGTCGTCCGGTTTGTTGAAAATCGCGCAGATTAAATTTGCGAAAAAGTCGTAAAGGCAAGGGATTCCACCAGCCATTACCGAGCATAATACCGATAACATTTGTACCCGGCTTCAGCGATGCAGTAATATCGTGCACTGCATAGAGCACTTCCTTCTTATAAGTTGTCCAACCTGGCTCGAGCACGTGATTGCCGATCCTATTTCCATTAACATAGGCTTGGTGATAACCAACACCCGCCACGTATAATCTTGCAGCCGCAACTTTCTTCTTCACTACATGTTCTTTCCGAAAGAGCGGCATTCGGTCATCTTTGTAAAAATCCTCATCATGTTCAAACTGCTTGCTTCCATCATCAATCCAGGATGCTTTCCAGTCTGCATCTCCCAGCATAGCTGTTTCAAACCATGCCGTTTTGCTCCATGAAGATACGGTGCCATACCTATCATAAGTACGGACACGCCAATAGTATCGGGTGAATGATTTCAATGGTTCACCGTTGTATTCAATCAACGCATTTTCAGAACGGTCCACTTTGCCAGTCCACCAAATTTTTCCGTGATCATTTTCAACCGATACTGCATCGTCGCTGACTAATATCTCATATGCTGTTTGATATTGATTTCTTTCGTGTGTATTGAATATCCAGGTAAATCGCGGCTTACGGGTATCGATCCCCAGTGGATTGACCTGATACTCACAGGTCAGGTTGACCGGTTGCAGATCAGATGCCATGAGCGAGACATGCAATCCTGCAGACAGCGCAACAACAAGAATAAACGATAATTCTTTCAAGGAGGTGAATTTAAAGTCGAATTTGATCTTACAACTTTACACTACTCAAATACCAAAATGCTTGCGCACTCATCTCATGACTTTCCTCAATAAGTCCACTTTCTTGCCAAGCAAGCTGCGCAGCACTCAGTAATATTACGAACAAATCCTTTAAAGATATATTATACGCTCATAGCGAAGTTCTAATCAATAAACAGGCCGCATGAGCAACAGCCAAGTTTACAGAATCTTTGAAATATCATTAATACGATTAACTTGTGCTCAATCAATAACTGCGAAAATGGAAATAAAAGTATACCCAGACTACAAGACACTATGCCGGTCCACAGCCGACCTAATTGTAGACTACCTGTTAAGAAAAAAGAATGCGTTGGTCTGCCTGGCATCCGGCCACACCCCGCGCGGGGTTTTTGAATGTTTAGTCCAAGACGTTGAAAATAAGCGATTGGATGTAAGCGCCTGTACTTTTGTTAGTCTGGATGAATGGATCGGTATCGGTGCCAGGGAAAATGGATCATGCCGAAACATGATGGATGAAGATTTTTTTGGCCCCCTCCAAATTCCCGAATCACAAATCATATTTTTTGATGGCAAGGCTGCCAACCTGGACGAGCAAGTCGGCGAAGTGAATAGCATAATCGATGCAAACGGCGGCCTGGACATTATGCTTGTCGGGGTTGGCACGAACGGTCACATCGCCATGAATGAACCAGGTACTTCATTCGAAGCTGTGGCACACATCAGTACCCTAGCAGAAGAAACAAAGATAGTCGGGCAAAAATATTTCAGCACCGCCACAGGCTTGAGCAAAGGAATCACGCTAGGGCTAAAGCATTTTCGCGAAGCGCGACTACCCATTCTGATGGCAAACGGGAGCAAAAAAACGTCCATTATGCACAAGATATTTTTATCAACTCCAGACGAGATGCTGCCAGGGAGTGTCATTCACCTCATCCCGCAAGGGTTCGTCATGCTCGATAGTGATGCAGGCACATCCGGTGAATAGTCAGCGTTATACTACAATCCTGTCGCCACCGATTTTTTGCCCCGCCTGGCGATAAGTTTTTCCCTGATTTTCTGGGACCGGAAGTATCCAATGGGGTCCAGACTCCCTCCTGTTCGGAGCCGTGCTTCGGCAAGCAAAGGTCGAACATCTGTTTGAAAAGCTGCCTGCAGGATCTGTTCGCATAACACCACATCATTTTCGTGCTGCGCATGCTCAAGCGTCTCTACATTCACCAAAAGTGCTTTGGCATAGGCCGACCGTATATTCTCGAGCGAATTGATAAGATCTTCGATTGGATCTTTGATGTTATGACTTGCGTCAATCATATAGGCTACAGCAGGATTCCTAACCTGCCGGTCGTTTGCTCCTGCAACCAATTCATTGAAAATTAAGAATAGCTGGTACGGCTTTATAGAACCTGTGGTGAGGTCATCATCGCCATAGTGTGAGCCGTTGAAATGGAATCCGCCAAGGCGACCAAAATGAAGCAGTCTGGCTACAATCTGTTCTATGTTAGTATTGGGTAGATGATGCCCAAGGTCAACCAAGACATTTGCGCGGTCACCACAAGCCTGACTCATCTGGTACGATGTACCCCAATCCGGAATGACGGTAGAATAAAAACCAGGTTCATACGGCTTGTATTCGATTAACATGTTCCAGTCACCCGGCATCGCTTTGTATATTTGCTGCAAAGAATCAAGCGTTCGGGCATAAGCCTTTCTGAAATGATGCTGTCCCGGAAAGTTCGACCCATCCGCCAACCAAACCGTGAGAACTTTACTGTTAAGCCTGATACCGTGTTCAACCACTTCGATGTTATGATCCACAGCCTGCTTTCGGATACGGTCATCCGTATGACACAGGGATCCAAATTTGTAAGAGTACTTCTGATCAGCCTGGTCCTGGAAAGTGTTTGAGTTAACAGAATCTATGATCAATTCATTCTCTCTTAACAGTTCCAGGATAGATGTTGCGTCTTTGGGTATATCCCAGGGGATATGCAATGAAATAGAATTAGTTGCCCTGGTTGCCTGGTGAATCAATCCAACATCTTCAATTTTCTCCTCAAGCGTGCGAGGCTCGCCCCCTGCCGGAAATCGCCCAAAACGGGTTCCGCCTGTTCCCAGGGCCCAGCTGGGCACAGCAACCTGGAAAGATTCGATTTTGCGAATCACCTTATCGTAAGCAGTATCATCCAATGACAATACATTCCTGAGAAATTCCACTTTCTGCCGATGTTGTTGAAGGTCTTGCTCATTGGTTGCTTCTGGTACGGAGACGGCCATTGTTGTATTGTTTAGGTTGCCATGTAAATGTTATTCCACAAACCCTGTCGTTGATGCCATGTGCGCCGCCGCGCCTGTCTTTGCAGCGTCAAAACGACAGGGTTATTTGGAATTTTAGTTAAATTAAAAGAATTCAGAAACCAACCGTAGTTAAGGTCAAAAAACTTTGAGCACAATGTAAAAAAGCAAACAGTATTCTCTTGATTTTTTTTCTGATATTTCTGTCACTAAACGAAAAACCTTGAGCCGGGAACCCATAACATTGATTTTTGACATTGGGAAAACCACAAAAAAAGCTGTGGTCTTCGACTATTCCTTTCAAGTGCTGGAAGAACAGAACGTAAATTTCAAGGAGATCAAAGATGACGATGGGTTTCCGTGTGATGATCTTCCAAAAGTTTCCGCATGGGTGTTGGAAATTTTTGATCATTATCTAAACCATTCAACATTTGAATTAACCCACTGCAATATCTCATCTTACGGTGCAAGCCTGGTACATCTGGACCATGATGGGGTGCGCTTAGATCCATTCTATAATTATCTCAAACCCTTCCCAGCTTCCTGCAAAGGCAGGTTTCTGTCCTCGTATGACCGTGAAAACAACATTTCGGCAGTAACGGCATCACCATTTCTTGGGATGCTGAACTCCGGCCTGCAATTGTTTTGGCTCAAATATGAAAAGCCGGTAATGTTTCAGCAGATCATGACATCTCTGCATCTACCGCAATACTTCACCTACCTCCTCACTGGGAAAACCTATACCGACCTTACCAGTGTGGGGTGCCATACCATGCTTTGGGATTTTCAAAAACAAGATTACCATCAATGGGTAGACCATGAAGATTTGCGCAAACTCTTCGCCACGTTGCACCCTGCAGATTTTGCTTTTCATAACACTTTTGGTCAACGCATGATAAAAGTAGGAATAGGTGTTCACGATAGTTCAGCTGCATTAATGCCCTATCTTGCCACACAAGACGAACCCTTTCTGCTCCTCTCTACCGGAACATGGAATATATGCTTCAACCCGTTTAATCACGAACCGCTTACAAACACAGAATTATCTGCCGATTGCCTTTGCTTCCTCACCCCAACGGGCGGAGGGAAACCCGTAAAAGCCTCCCGTATATTTCTGGGCAATGAACATGACCTGCAGAAAAATGCACTGACTGAATTTTTTCAAGTGTCGGCTGACTATTACCAATCAATCGGTTTCAATGAAGACCTTTATGCAGCATTAGTATCGCTCCCGGAAAATAGCAAGGCATTCTTTCCAATCGGGATGGAAGGCTCCGGTCCCTTACCCGAAAAACAAACACGGCAAACTGACTTCACTGCCTTTACTAATTTTGACGAGGCCTACCATCAACTCGTAAGATACCTGGTTAAGTGGCAACTTCTTTCCATTCAATTGCTTGATCCCACAAAAAAAATAAAGAATGTAATTGTTGTTGGTGGTTTTGCAAAAAACACCCTGTTCCTGGAGATTCTAAAACGGGAGGAAAGCGATCGTAAAATTCTTATTTCGGATCAACCGCGTGCGAGTGCACTAGGCGCCGCGTGGCTGGTCGCCGGAGAAAACGCATATCGCGGAAATGCAGGGACGCTCTCGGTAACCGAGGTTTAGTTTGCAGGAACTGAAGTCAAAAGCAGGGAGCAGTAATGATCAATACAACGCCGTATGGACTGATATTAACCGGCGGGCAAAGCACGCGGATGGGCACGAACAAGAGTCTGCTGAATTACAATGGCACACCACAGCGTGAGTATTTGTTTAAGCTGTTGTCAAAATGCTGTTCCGGTGTATTTACATCCTGCCGGGAGGACCAAGAGGTTCCGCAATCGTTGAATCCCCTCACAGATTACTATAATTTCCCCGGCCCGATTAACGGAATTCTCAGTGCCTTTCAAGCGCATCCGAAGGAAAGCTGGTTAATCCTTGCGGTGGATATGCCATTTGTTGATGAAAAGGCCCTTCAGTTCCTGTTGTCACACCGGGACAAAAGAAAGTTGGCAACCTGCTTCATGCATTCGCCGGCAAAATTCCCAGAGCCGCTGTTGACCCTATGGGAGCCGGCGGCCCACGCTCCCCTGTTAGCTTTTGCACAAGCCGGGAATATGAGCGCGCGCGCATTCCTGGCGCAAGCCAATATTCAAACTATAGAACCTTATGATAAGAAAATTCTCTTGAACATAAATTACCCAGAGGATATGGATTCCCTGCTTTAGACAAAAGAATAATAGCTGCCCGCGTTCCGGCACGTAGCTACAGCGCATCAACGCGTGAATTAGCTCAATCTTGCTTACAAGGTAAATCGAATACCTGTTGACCAGTAAAATCCATTCTTGAGATCCTCAGGAAAGGTACCCTGATCAGTAACTATTGTGGCAGGATTTATTGGAAAGGTCCATGTTGTAGAAAAATA
>Ga0224505_10000044_pt1 | contig 94194 bp, 82 predicted proteins | sample SF_Jan12_sed_USG_FD_169102 | JGI IMG/M metagenome (GOLD analysis project Ga0224505, IMG submission 169102) | Sediment microbial communities from San Francisco Bay, California, United States - SF_Jan12_sed_USGS_4_1 | ecosystem: Environmental > Aquatic > Marine > Sediment | place: USA: California...
CTGGCGCAAGCCAATATTCAAACTGTAGAACCTTATGATAAGAAAATTCTCTTGAACATAAATTACCCAGAGGATATGGATTCCCTGCTTTAGACAAAAGAATAATAGCTGCCCGCGTTCCGGCACGTAACTACAGCGCATCAACGCGTGAATTAGCTCAATCCTGCTTACAAGGTAAATCGAATACCTGTTGACCAGTAAAATCCATTCTTGAGATCCTCAGGAAAGGTACCCTGATCAGTAACTATTGTGGCAGGATTTATTGGAAAGGTCCATGTTGTAGAAAAATAAACTCGGATTTTTTGAATCTTATAACTGATTTGCAGATCAGCTTCATAGTCCAACACCTTAAATTCACTGGACTCGACAATTTGTCCGTTTTGTGTCGTGCCTTGTTGCCCCATGCTTCCTTTGCCTTTACCCATGCCTGCGCCGGTAGTGGAACTTCGCCTATTATAGTATTGATCATAGTAGTGCTGCGTACCAGCGTTGAGGTAAACTGCCGGGGTTATTCGCAGCCTATTTTTCAGCGCAAAAAAAGGTCGATTGATTTCAAACCCCAGGAAAATATCCGTTGCATCACTGAATCCCAGTCCGGCATCGGCATAAACCATGAATAATGAAAAATCATATCCAGCATAAGCATTCAGATAAGTACTCATCTCAGCCTGCACGGCAAAGCTGAGATCGCTGAAGAAATATTCAGTTGCGGAAAGGCCAGCAGCAAACTTCTTCCCATAGTAATCATATCCACCTGACAATGTTATTAGGTCAATTCGTCCCTCGCCCGGCGCAGTGAGGTAAGAAAAGGCACCGCGAACGAAAAAACCGGACTTATGATAATATCCGACGTAAGGTGACAGATAAGGAGCCTTGGCAGAATCGGATCTACCCATGAAGTAATAATCACTCTTATAACGCACCCCGATAAGAATATCTGATTTTTCTGATACCGTGTCTTTGCTAAAAAACTGAACGGGTTGTGCTTTGATCAATCCCAGCGGCATAATTACTGTTATGGCGATGAATATTGGGAAACAAAAATTGATCAATTTCATCTGTTTTGATTTTCAACTCCTTACGAATAACCTGCAGGCTAGCCATGAATTGTGAAGCTGCATCAACGATAATAACCCCATTGCAGCGTTGATACAGCTCCTTTCAGCCAACTAGTTTTTCCCACCCCTTTTTGAATTGCCACTCGATTTCATCTTTTCACTACCTTTCTCCTTATCCATTCTTTCCCGGCCATGTTGCTCCATTTTTTCCCTGAAACGCTCTTGCGTTTGGTAGCGGTTGCCCTCCATGTCAAGACATTCGCCATCTTTCAATCGAAGCTGCTCGCGATTTTTTAGTTGCAGGCTACCGTCAGGTTGTATCGTAGATCCATTCTTCAAAGCGAGTTGCTCCTGCAGTTGAGTTTTCTCTTCATTTTGGATACGGTACATCTGACCGTTCTGCATCATCAAATGCTCTTGTGCCATTGCCTGCGAGCGAATCTGCATTTGCTCACGGAATTTCTCCTGTGATTTGTAACGATTACCCGATAAATCAAGGCACTCACCATCCTTCAGTCTTCGTTGTTTTTGATTTTGCAATTGATAGCTTCCATCTGGATTTACAACGACACCATTCTGCAATTTGAGTTGCTCTTTTAACATGACTTGCTCTTGATCCATGATCTGGTACATCTTACCATCTTTCAACATTAAATGCTCCTGAAGGCGAATCTGATCACGATCCTGCGCGTGCAACACAACACCACCCAGTGCAATTACCAACCAAAATAAAAATAGCTTTTTCATGATTATAAGTATTTGAGTTCACGATAAATTCCATCGCAAACTTGAACACTTTACCATTGCTTTTCAGTGACCTATATCACCTAAAACAGAAGAATTTTAACGTTGGAAGGGGGGGGTGCGAAGAATAACACACATGACCGAGGAGAAACATATTTTTCTAAAGAAAGGCCCAAAGACGTTATCGCTATGTGTAACGCTGAAATACGGCTCCCACTTACCGGATAGAGGTGGGTGTGAAACTATTGAAGGACGCTTTAGCTATTGCGCAACTTCAAATGTCTTACGCTTTACGAACTTCACAGCTTTGCGAAGTTCGCGCATGGTTATCATTTTATCCTTTTCCGGATCCCAGAGTTTGACCCGAAGACATCGCATGATTTCCAACGGATGCCAGGACGTAGTAGGGGCATCTTTAAGTTCAGGAATATTGTCTTTTGCCTCCACTAAACGATAGAAGGGTATACGCGAATTTAAATGGTGTACATGGTGGTATCCGATGTTGCCCGTTAACCATTGCATCACCGGATTCATCACCATAAAACTCGTTGAAGCTAATGCAGCATTCACGTAGGTCCAGTCATGGCTTTCCTTGAATTTGGCGCCTGCAAAATTATGCTGGCAATAAAAAAGATATGCCCCTATTGCGAAAGAAAGGAAAAATGGAATAAACCACACCAATAAGAAAGTAGTGAAGCCAAGAAAGTACAAAAATGCAGTTCCCACGGCAACATGAAATACCAATGCAAACAACGAGTCAAGGTGTTTGGCCGGGCTTTGCATGAAAGATTTTAGGTTGAGCCAATAAACAAATAAAGTAAAGTAAGCAAACAGGATGGTAAGCGGATGACGGTTTATCAGGTAAAGTCGCTGTTGACCCTTACTCAGGCTTAGGTAGCGGTTTTTGCTGATGGTTGGATAGGAACCAATTCCACTGATGGTCAGTTTGGAGTTGTTATTGTGATGATGTTCATGTGAGCGACTCCAGATATTTTCGGGTGCGAGCAAATAAATCCCTATCGCGCGCATCAAAAACCGCGCGATGAATGAGTTTTGCAGAATGGCACGATGTTGATAATCGTGGTATATAACAAACATGCGCACATACATTAGGCCGCATGCTAAACTGCATATAAGTCGAATTGCCAACTGATCAGCAATAACTATACTGAAGAAAAATGCAACCGAAAGGAACAGTGTTAGAAGAATCTCCATCCAACTCCGAAGCCTGTCTTCGCGTGCAAACGCCTTGCTTGCATGGAGTATTTCGCTATTTGATCTCAACAATGAACGCTGTCTGATTAATAATGCAGCAAATATAGTCAAAACAAAACTCTTTCTCTATGCCTGTTCTCGCCGATGCTTCCATCTGCGGTGCGACCAGAGCCAGAAAGTGGGATCAGACACGATTTGGCGTTCAAGCCGCTTCATAAATACTTCTGAAATCTCATTCTCTTTCGTCTCCTGGGGAACTGAAAACAACAATTCCGGAAATACTTCATAATACCCGCGACGCGGCCGTAGTATATTCATATACACCACCGGATAGTCAAACTTCACTGCTAATTTCTCGGGACCGGTAAACACGGGTGTATCCTGATGCAGGAAAGTAGTCCAGTAAGCATTTGCAGGCGAGGCTGTTTGATCTGCAATAAAGGCAGTAGCGGTTACTTGTTTTCGGTCCGCAACCATATTGCGAAGCGTAAGATTTACAGGTGTGATCTGCGTGCCGAAACGCGTACGCATACGGCGCATCATTTTATCAAAATAGGTATTGGATAGCGGTCGGTAGATTACATTCAACTGATGTTTTGTGTTGAGCGTAAAACCCGGCCCGGCCCATTCCCAGTTGCCGTAATGTCCCATCACAATGATAATACTCTTCCCTTCACTGTAAAGTTTATCAAGCCATTCTGTATTGTGAAAAATACATCGGGCTTTCGATTCCTTTGCCGACATGTTTAAGGTCTTCAGCGTTTCCAGGATCAGGTCGCACAAGTACCGATAGTAGGCATCGCTTATTGATGCTATTTCCTTGTCATTCTTGTCGGGAAAAGAATTCTTAAGATTTTTCAGGACAACTTCTTTGCGGTACCCGCTCAACTTTAGCAGATGATAGAGAATATCTGAAACGAAGTACAGCGCGCCAAAAGGCAACAAAGTAAGCAGGTAGATGAAAGGATACACGATCCAAAATATAAGTGCACGCATTAGAAATTTTCTAAAATAACTTTATCGATTCTACTATTAATCCCCACCACCACTCGCCAACGTAATGAGACAATTTCAAACAAGCGGAAAACTATAAAAATTCCGGCTAATCTTATAATGGATGTAATGCATCTTGATTACCTTCAAAATGCATTCAGTTATCGGATGCATTCTTCGAAATAAAGTTAGTAAATCATCGATGAATTCAAATGATTAAGAAATCCAGCAATATTAATTGTCAGTGAAGTGTGCAAATACTTTTGGCCTTTGCAGTGCATGTACACGATGCTTATCATTCGATGGGCTTTAGCCCATGCAACTCAATAATATGGTGGTATTCCTTTGCAAAGTCCTCCTTAAGATGGTGTTCCTGCTGGTTGCTGATGTAGTCAAACACCCGTTGCACCTGCGACTCGCTCACGGCGAATGCTGCATAGCCAGTTTGCCATGCAAATTTTTGCGCAGACAGCTTATTCTGGTTAATCCAAAATGATGAAGTACCTTTTATTTTTCTCACAATTTCTGCTATCGACCTGCTTGGATTTTGAAGGAACAACATATGAATATGATCAGGCATTCCATCGATAATCCGGCTGGGGCAGCCCAATTCAAGCAGCTGCTCGTGAATGAAGTTGTGGAGTTTTGTGTCCAGTGGAGGCGTGAGCAGCGGTTTGCCGTTTTTGGTGGAGAAAACGGCATGCGTCCAGAGTTTGGTGTATACGTGGCTCATGAAGAACTAGTTTCAGCATTCAGCTAACCTGCTACAATACCAATTTATTAAAAATCACCTACATCCTTGAATGAAAAGGGAGCTATTTACAATTTTCCATTCAAATGCATGAATAAAATTAAGCGGGTTTAAAAAAGGGAATTACCATCTGAACCTCTGTCGTATATATGTTTTTGGTGAAAAGGGCAATTGAAATCCCTATTGATCAGTTTTTTGGGGGCTAAAACATTAAGTTATATCGGGTACCTTACCCTTTTGTATCATTTCCATGAAAAGTGTATTGCTGCCTATTGCCACGTTTCTGATATCATCCCTGTCACTGCATGCCCAGGTTGTGATAAATGAAATTTGTCCCGCAAACGCAGACATTAACTACGATCCACAGTATTTCAATTTCTCCGGATGGATTGAACTTTATAATAAAGGCAATACCACCGCTTCCATTGGAGGTTACTACCTTTCAGATGATGCTACCCGGAAAGACAAATGGAAAATTCCATCGGGTAATACTATACAGGCAAAGGGTCACGTCCTGATCTGGTGTGACAATGCTGCCGTCGGGTTACACACCAATTTCTCTTTGGATGCCAGGGGTGAGGAATTGATCCTTTCAGATGCGTCGGGCACCCAGATCGATTACGTAACTTTCCCGGAACAATACACAAATATCTCATATGGCCGAACAAATGATGGAGGCCCAACCTGGGGTTACCTGGTCATCCCAACGCCAGCTGCCAAAAACAACAGAACTACGTCTACCCAACCGTTAGAAAAACCAGCATTGTCGCTTATCTCCGGTCGGTACGGTGGAACACAAACCGTATCGATAACTCATCCAATCAACGGCGTAGATATCCGCTTTACAACAGACGGATCAGAACCTATTACAACATCTCCAAAATATTCAAGCCCGATTTCCATCAGCAGGACTACCACGGTGAAGGTAAAGGCCTTCCATAATTCCTTTTTACCCAGCAAGACAGCATATAACACCTACTTTCTTAACGAACATGCATTTACACTGCCTGTAATTTCCATCTCTACAAATCCGACATATCTCTGGGATAACAAAATAGGTATCTATACCGATGGAACAAATGGCATTCCCGGAAATTGTACCGATACACCAATGAACTGGAACCAGGACTGGACCCGCCACGCCGTGCTGGAATATTTTAACGAGACGGGGACGCGGGAATTCGATCAGGCTGTGGACATCCGCATCGGTGGTGCTTGCAGCAGAAATTTTCCACAGAAATCAATTGTCGTAAAAGCTCGCGACAAGTACGGGAAGAATACAATTGACGAAGCATTATTTTCAACAAAAGAGACTAATCAGTATGGCGGATTTATCCTCCGCAATAGCGGCAATGATTTTTATAGTACCATGTTCCGCGATGCCATGATGCAAAGTCTCATCATCGACCAAATGGATATTGATTATATGGCCTATCAGCCGACTATATTTTACCTGAACGGTGATTATTGGGGTATCCAGAATCTTCGGGAAAAAATTGATGCCGACTTCATCGAATCCAACTACGGCATCAAGAAAAATGATCTCGACCTAATTGAAACCTGGGGACAAGCCCTGGAGGGAACCACTGATGCTTATTATCTTTACCTGGATAGTCTTCAACAAATAAATCTATCTGACCCCAATGCATTCCAATTTATAGACAGGCATATTGATGTTCAGGAGTACATCAATTACCTGGCGGCAGAAATCTATTACTGCAATACGGACTGGCCTGGAAATAATATTAAGTTTTGGCGTCAGCGTTCCGATAATGGAAAGTTTCGTTGGATACTCTGGGACCTGGATTTTGGTTTTTCAGTGTATCCGGCTCTAAGCTACGCTACGCACCCAACACTGGAGTTTGCGACAGATCCGGACAATACAGACTGGCCTAATCCGGCATGGTCAACCCTGCACATCCGTTTGCTGTTACAGAATCCGGTATTCAGAAACAGGTTTATTCAAACCCTGACGTCAGCGATGAGTACAACCTTCAAACCAGAGAGGGTGGGCCAATTCATTAATTCGTTTCAAAATCAGTTGAAGGACGAAATGCCGCACCATACAGAAAGATGGGGCATGTCTGTGGCAGGATGGAACAGCGAAGTCCAGCGATTGCGGAATTTCGCAACAGAAAGGTATGATTACATGCAAACCCATGTGGCTGAGTTCTTCGGATTGGATGAGACTGTTAAGATTAGTGCAAGCGCCTTACCAGCAGACGCTGGTTCATTTGATTTCAACGGGGTAGTCACAAATGCCATAGTGGATGCCCCATACTATAAGGGCTTAACCTACCAAATAACGCCTATGCCCAGCCCTGGTTTTGCTTTTAAGGGCTGGAGCATAACAAAGCGTGAATCAACAAACGTGCAATTGATTGAGACAGGGAATACATGGCGCTACTTTGATCAGGGCTCGCTACCCAGTGCGTCATGGATGATCGAATCCTTTGATGATAATGTCTGGTCTCAAGGCGAAGCCCAGTTAGGATACGGCGATGGTGATGAAAAAACTGTTGTAAGCTTTGGCAGCAACAGCGACAATAAGTTTATCACAACCTATTTTCGCAAGTCATTTTCGGTGGCTGATACGACGGGGTTCGGTAATCCCCAGGCCAAACTTCTTTTCGATGATGGCGTTATTATTTACCTCAATGGCGTTGAAGTATATCGGAATAATATACCCGGCGGTGCTGTAGGTTATAATACACTCGCACTGCAGGCCATCCCTGCTGAAAATGTATTTACGTCATTTGTAATACCGAAAGGGTTGCTGAAGCCAGGACAAAATGTGATCGCTGCAGAAGTGCATCAAAGCTCACCCCAAAGCAGCGACATCAGCTTTGATTTTGCGTTGAGTACTGTTATCCTGGGCAACGCGGTAGTTCTGACCAGCACGCTTCCGGAAATATCTGACACGGCGTATACCAACGTGGTACTGGAAGCCCTATTTGAACCGGCAAATCCAGTTGAAGGAATAATTATAAATGAATTTACGGCTGCTGCTACCTGGGTGAAAGACGATTTTGATCAAAACGAAGACTGGATCGAATTGTACAATACCGGAACTTCTGCAGTTAACCTCGCAGGGCTATTCATTACAGATGACCAGGCTGTGAAGACAAAACATAAAATTAAAAGTGGCACCGGAGATGAAATGATACTTGCACCAGGTGCATACAAAATATTCTGGGCTGATGATGATACGGAGCAGGGGGCTTCCCACCTTAATTTCAAGTTGTCAGCGGAAGGTGAAGAGATTGGGCTATACCAAATGATTGGTTACGGGATCAATACATTGGATGAAACAACGTTCGGTATACAGCCTGAAACAGTATCCCACAGCCGTATACCCAACGCTACCGGACCCTTTGTGCTTACGGCAACAGTGACACCGGGAGCTGCTAATGTGTTGGAAATTCCAACCGGAATTGAAGACAGTCCAGACGAATCATTTGTTGTGTATCCGAATCCAACCACGGGCGATGTGTACCTTGCGTCTGACGTACCGATTGACAATGTTAAGATATTTGACAGTCATGGAAAATTAATCAATGAATTCACTGCCGTGGCATCGGGTAATCTGATTCCTTTCGCAAGCACGAATGCAGGGCTATACATCCTTGTTATCCGGACTGGAAACAAAACTACCTTGAAAAGAGTGGTGAAAATTCAATAAGCCGAAATACAGGCTGACCATTGGGTAGCCTTTGAGCATTATTGTTTGTCATATATGATTGTTGAGGTTCTGGTTCCTCTCACCGAGCTAACGGTTTGATGAATAACCAACTTCTTTCCCCAGCGTTGCAATCGCCAAATATCCTCTGAGGTTACCTCAAATGACCTGCCGCCAAAATTGAAAGTGACTTTTGAATCAATGGTTAAGGTATCACGTTGCGCTGACCAGTTTGCATTTTGAATTCGTGGTGAGTTGTTGAATGCGGTGGATTTGATATCCTTGCCATCCAGCGTAAGTGTTTGCGTGGCAACCTCATCATCCGCCCATTCAACAATCGATGTTGACTGCACAACCATTTCATTTTCACGTTGCGCAATATTTAACTTATAGGGCGTACTGGATGGACCCGAATTCTCGATCTTGCTTTCGTATTCATTGATCAACCATTCTCCCGTAAAATCAGCTTTGCGTTCCCCGGATAAAGGTGCCAGGCCACAGACTGTTCGATATGCTTTCGTTCCATTGCTATAGGCCGGATCTTCCTGAAATACGACGCGGGAATTGCTGGCGAGTTTTTCATAATCAGCATGTGTTGTATTTCTTGTCATGCCGGCCCAGACTACCCAGTAAACCCAGTTCGGTTGTTTTTCAATTATTTCCAGCGATGGTGGATTGCCTACTTCCCCAAGTACAATCGGCTTACCTTCTGACAAGGCCATTAATCCATCGTAATACGATTGACTAAAATCATTGCCATACACATCCAGCGAAAGCAAGTCAACATATTTAGTACCAGGATAATATTTGTCAAATTCCCTCCCTGGTTTGCTCGGGCGGTCGACGCTCCAAACCCAGATCAGGTTGGTCACCTTGTGGTGATTGACGAGCCTGTCAAAAATCTGCTGGTATAATGCTGCAGTCGTATACTTCCCTTCATAGCGACCTCCCCACCAAAACCAATCGCCATTCATTTCATGATAGGGCCTCCACAGCACCGGAACGTGGGCATCTTCGAGTTTCTTTAAGTAGGAGGCAATCTCATCAACCTGCTTAGCCCACTGCTTGTACAGTTTGGTACCCGGAGTAAGTACGTCTTTGAATTGATTATCCAACAGCCGACCTTGAACGCTAGCCAGTTTTGATGAGTCGTATCCCGGAAGCGGCATAAACGTAACGGGCTCGTCTGCTGTAGGCGGTACTGCATGCCAGCACAGGGTTATGATGGCCCCATGCTGATGCTGGCGAATTGCTTCTTCAACGATGGCAGGCCTGGACAGATAAGAATCTTTATCCCCTTCACCGGAAAAGCCAAAATCCTGGCTCCACACCACAGGTGTTTTCCCAATGAAATCTGCCGCAAATCTGGAGTTCCTGTCTCCGGAAACAGGAAAATTGTGCTGCCCCGGCAAAATATACTTACCCGACAGGCCTTGAAGATATCCCAGCAATGCTTTGGCTTCCGGTGAGCTCTTTGGCGTTACAGGATTAGTCTGTTGTGCTTCTACCATGGAAGATAGTACAACCAGTAGGGCAATCGATACTAAGTACGATCTGTTTAGAGAATTCATGGTCTGCAAATTACGGGTGATATAAACAGCACTGTTGGGCACTATTCTGTGCAGATGGTGCAAATCTATCAATTGAAACACAAATAGAAAGTTGTATTTTTCGGTTGAATTTCCAATTTAGTTTTTCCGTATTTCGTGCTGCGGCGGGCTTGGTTTGTGATGCTGCATCCAAATCTGTGGAATAATTGAATACAAAGACATCCTGGTACTTGCTTAAAGGGGTCGCTGAATTTGGATTATTAGATACGAAGGGCCTCGATCCGCTTGCCTCTTTTGAGCCGGTGATGTGCCGAAATTATTTATATTCGATTTAATGAAAATGTTCAGTGATATGAAAAATCTTGTCTCCCTAATTTTCGCATTATTTGTTGTAACGGCTTGTACAAAATCCGAAAACGGTATATCTGTAGAAAATGCTGATACTTCGCAGCATACCGCGGATTTTCCTCAGCGCGCAAAAGATATGACCATATATGAAGTAAACATCCGGCAGCATACACCGGAAGGTACCTTCAAATCCTTTCAGGAACATCTGCCCCGCCTTAGGGAACTTGGTGCCGATATCTTATGGATCATGCCCATTCAACCTATCGGGAAAAAGAACAGGAAGGGTAGCCTGGGAAGCTACTATTCCATTCGCGATTACAAATCTGTAAATCCTGAATTTGGTACACTGGACGATTTTAAGGCACTGGTAAGCAAAGCCCATGAAACCGGACTGCTGGTGATTCTCGATTGGGTGCCCAACCACACAGCATGGGATCATACCTGGATCACCGAACATCCGGAATACTACATGACAGCAAGTGAGGCCAAAATAGTTGGAAAGGAATTAGGCGTTGATGCAGATTATTACAAGAAAAAAGGAATGGGGGAACTTGTGTACGAAGCTGACTGGGATGATATAGCGTTGTTGAACCATTTTAATCCCGCAACACGGGCGGCTATGATTGATGCCATGCGCTTTTGGGTGACGGAAACCGACATTGACGGGTTTCGCACGGACCATGCCGGTCATGAGATACCCATGTACTTTTGGGAAGAAGTCTCTTCAGCTTTAAATCCATTGAAAGATTTATTCTGGCTGGCAGAATGGGATGAACCCAGAATGCACCTTGTCTTTGATGCTACCTACGAGTGGGGGCTGCTGGGTCTTACCGAGGCGGTTGCGAAAGGCAATGCCTCTGCAGAAGACTTGCACGAACACATTCAAAAAGATATTGCCCGCTTCGGTATGCACCCTTTCCGGCTCAACATGATCACCAACCACGACAGGAATGCCTGGGAAGGAACCATACGGGAAAGATATGGTGACGGTGGAAAAGCCTTTGCTGTATTCTCCTTTACTGCGTATGGGGCACCTGTAATATACAGCGGGCAGGAAGTGGGTCTGAATAAGCGCCTGAAATTCTTTGAAAAGGATACCATTTCCTGGGAAGACCCCGACAAGTATTTTCCATTCTATCAGAAGCTTAATCAGCTGAAAGTGGATAATCCTGCGTTGTGGAATGGCGGATATGGCGGGATGCCGGAGAAACTGGAAGATGGAAACAAAGATGTGTTCTCGTTCCGAAGAACGAAGGATCAAAATACAGTAATTGGTATCATCAATATGTCTGGAGAGAATCAAACTGTAAGATTGAGCCAAAAAGAACTTTCTGGCCAATATATCGAAGCTTTCACCGGCCAAAGTCAATCACTGGGTGAAATAAAAATGTCACCATGGGCCTATATGATTTTCACGAAACAGCAGTAAATCATTCTCCCGGCTGCTGTCCGTTTTCACACACGTGTTGGAGCGCCAGAAGGTGGACGAACGGGTCACTACGCATTGACCAGCCCCCGATCTAAATGCACGTAGCCACCATCAACATGAATAAGTTGTCCGGTAGTATGGCTTGATCTTTCTGATAAAAGGAAGGCTGTTGTGTTGGCAATTTCCTCAGCCGTTGTCATGCGGTTTCCCAGCGGAATTTTAGATTCGATTTCAACCAGTTTTTGCTCCGGATTCTGCAAGGTCTGAATCCATTTTGCATACAAGGGTGTCCAGCACTCCGCTACAATAATGGCGTTGACGCGGATGCTGTACTTGAGCAGCTCCACCGCCCACTCCCGGGTCAGCGCATTGCGCCCGCCGTTAGCAGCGGCATAGGCGGATGTTCCACCCTGGCCAGTTTCCGCGGTTTTCGATCCGATGTTCACAATAGATCCTTTCGTCTCCTTTAATGCAGGTAAGGCATAATGCGCCATCAGGTAGTAGTGTATCACATTCTTATGCAGTGACGATATGAATGATTCGTAGCTACCATGCTCCAGTCCCACACCATCATTCACCCCGGCATTATTCACCAGGCCATGAATATGACCAAATTTGCTCAACACATCATTGACTGCTTTTTCTGAATGCTCAGGAATCGTTAGTTCAGCAACAACCTGGTAGGCCTGTCCACCGGAAGCTTCAACTTCGGCAACAACCTTTTTGTTGTCCGCCTCACTCCTTCCGACAATCACCGGAATGGCACCTTCACCTGCCAATACCTTCACGATGCCTTCGCCGATACCTTTCGCACCGCCGGTGACGATAATTACTTTATCTTTTAATAGTAGATCCATAGTACCTGTTTAGAGGTTATAAAATCGAATGGCATTACCGCCCCAAAAATCAGATTGCTCATCCGGGCTTAGGGATGAAAAATATTCCCGCACAATGCTTGTCATCTGCGCATACGATGCGGCAACCAGACATACCGGCCAGTCGCTGCCGAACATCAATCTTTTTGAGCCAAAAGCTTCCAGGACCACATCCAGATATGGATAGAAATCATCTTTCTTCCAGTGCTTCCAGTCGGCTTCTGTCACCATGCCGGAAACTTTGCAGTAGACATGATCGTATTTGGCCAGCGTCTGCATATCCTTTTTCCACGCGTCAATCTTCTTGTCCTTAATATAAGGTTTTGCAATATGATCAATCACGAAAGGCTGATAGGGAAATGCTTCCACAAATGATTTGGTATAGGCCAGCTGATCAGGAAAAATAAGGATGTCATACGTATATCCAAAGCCATGCAGTGCGGCAATACCGTGCTTGAAGTCCGCTCTCAGCATGTAGTCCCGTTGTTTTTCACCCTGTAAAATATGCCGGAATCCTTTGAGCTTCTTAAACTGGCTGAAGTGGCTGAGGCGTTCGTTGATATTATCGGCCCGAAAGTCAACCCACCCGACAACCCCTTTCACAAAATCATATTTATTTGCATTCTTCAGCTGAAAAGTATTTTCAGCCTCGGATTGATCTGCCTGCACCACCACACAACCATCCAATCCATTTTCCAGCAACAATGGCTTTAAGTCTTCAGGGAGAAAATCACGCTGGATAACCGCCATCGTGTCGTTAATCCAACTGTCTCTGACAGGATCAAATTTCCAAAAATGCTGATGCGCGTCAATCCCTTGCATAATTGTTTGCTTATAATTGAAAAATCTTTTCCATCAGCATCCATTTTTCTCCGGGCTTAGCAAATGGTAACGGCTTTTGATATTTCCACATAAGCTTCTCCCATTCCTGCACCCTTGGGTTGGCTGCATCGAGCTGTGCCTTGTGCTCCAGGCTGAATGCGTCAGTGGTGTCCATCATCATAAACATACGATTGCTTACCCGATAGATTTCCATGTTTGTTATTCCTGATGCTGCAATACTCCTTTTGATTTCCGGCCAAACCTTTGTGTGCCAGTCGATATATTCAGCGATCAAGTCAGGATCATCATTCAGGTCGAGTGCAAAACAATATCGTTTCATCTTGTATTTAATTAAGGTGCACCCAATATTGGATTACTGCAGCCATTCAGTAACTGCTTTTCCACGCCGCCAAGGTGTTATCTATTCCAGTTCGCTCCGCGAATTTAGCTTCTTCAGCTCTCGTGCGCGGCTGCGACTGGCGACTGCGCGTCTTCCGCGCATATCCCATTCGACTACTTTTAAAATACACTTCCTCGTTTGTGTATTCATACGTCTTTGGATCACGAGCATTTAATACGCGATCAGACACTAAGTAAATTTCAACCCTTCTTGTTCTAATGCACTGTATTTATCCTTGTCGAAAATGTAATAAAATGCGCCTTTGCGCGAAGATTGCTTTTCCTTCTCGGTTAATTTATTCAGAATGCCCAACGATAAAATTTTGCGGGCAAAATTTCGCTTATCAAGCGGACTTTCATAAATGGCTTCGTACAGATTTTGTAATTGCGGTAGCGTAAATTTTTCTGGCAGCAACGCAAAACCTATGGGATGCGTGGCGACCTTTTCCCGGAGGCGTTTTTTCGCTATCACTACCATTTGCTCATGATCAAAAATCAAACTCGGCATCTTTTCGAGATCAAACCAGCGCGCTTCATGATTATCCTGTAATTGCTCACTATACGCTTCAATGTTAATTAACGAAAAATAGGCAATAGAAACGACCCTTCCGGCACTATCTCGCCTCACATCACCAAAACAATACAACTGCTCCATGTAAATATCTGCAAGACCTGTACGCTGCTTCAGCACACGGGAGGCGGCGGTATCAACGTCTTCATTACAATCTACAAAACCACCCATCAACGACCATCTTCCTTTCTCAGGATCAATTCCACGTTTAATGCAAAGCGCCTGCAACTTCCTGCCATCAAAGCCGAAGATGATACAATCTACCGCGAGCAATATTCGGTCATGGTTCCTATACTCAATTATATCCATTGCTTCTCATGCTGTATAGAAGGTATGTTTTTTACGGTAGAATTATCCGGTAAAGCTGACCATCACATAGGCAACAATAGCAATTACCGCTAGTGAAAATGCAATATCCCATATGTTGTAACTGGCGCGGTTGGCACTTTTTTGTTCCTCCGTTAATGAGCCATATGTAAGTCCCTTGATGTGCTCATAATCGGGCGCCGGGGTAAGCATGCTTACGGTGAGGCACAAAATTACAGAGAACAGGAAAAACCAGGCCGCAAATGACAGAAAATTCATCGCTGCGATCGCATGCAGGAATCCATCAGGGTTTAACGATCCCACGGCAAGCTCCAAACCAATTCTGAGGAAGGCTACAGTCAATCCCACAATCAATGTTGTCATGGCACCCTGGCTGTTGATTCGCTTATAAAAAATTCCCAGTAGAAAAACGGACGCTATTGGTGGTGCAATATAAGCCTGAACAGATTGAAGGTATTCATACAACACACCTGATATATTTTGCATAATGGGTATCCATAGAATCCCCAGGATGACAACAACGCCGGTCGCAATTCGGCCAACATTCAGTAATTTCTTTTCCGGGGTTTGGGGATACAGCTTCTTGTAGATATCAACAGTAAAAAGTGTTGAGCAGGAATTAAACACAGAGGCCAGCGAACTCATCAATGCGGCCATGAGTCCCGCCACGACCAGGCCTCGAAAACCAACTGGCATTTTATCCATCAGCAGGGCAGCGAAGGCTCCGTCCGGGGTTTCCCACTGAAGTTCACCCCTGTTCTTTAATGCAAGAGCAATAACACCGGGAATCAGGAAAAGGAAGACTGGCAATAACTTCAGCAAGCCACCAAAAATAGTACCCCTTCTACCTTCTTTAATGTTCTTTGCGGCAAGCACCCGTTGCACAATATACTGGTCCGTACACCAATACCACAACCCCACGATGGTGCTCGTGATTACCAGGCTGGGCCAGGGGAAATCGGGATCGGATGGTGGCCGCCACATGTTCAGATATCCGGGTTCAAGTGACTCCCTTAGCCCACCCCAACCATCAACGGCGTCCAGCCCTATGAAGGTAAGGGTGGCGGCACCTATAACCAACACGATCGTTTGTAATGCTTCCGTATATACAACGGCACGCATACCCCCAAGAATGGTATAGATACCCGTGAGTATCACCGTTGCCAAAGCGCCAAACCAAAAATCAATATGCAGAATGGACGCAATTACAATTCCACCGGCATACACGGTTACCGAAACTTTCGTCAATACGTAGGCGATCAGTGAAAAGACGCTGAGAAACCAGCGTGTACCAGGGCTGAATCGCCTTTCCAAAAATTCGGGCATGGTAAAAACACCACTTCGAATATAGAATGGCAGAAAAACCCATCCCAGTGTTATGACCAACCACGCATGCAATTCATATATAAGCATCGGTATTTTGCCACCGGCACCGGCACCGGCCAGTCCAACAATATGTTCCGAGCCGATATTGGAAGCAAAGATCGAGGCGCCCACAATGAACCATCCAATGTTACGCCCTGCTAAAAAGTAGTCCTCCGTGCTGGTTTGCTTCCGGGTCATAACCCAAGCTGCAATCGCGGCGATAACCAGGAAGTAGCCTAAAATGACAACCCAGTCCAGTGTTTCAAATCCTTTCATGATAGGTTTAGGTGTTTGGTTTGCAGTACTAACTTAGCGTTTACCGGTAATAATTATCATTCCAACGGAGCATATTTTTGAATTGGGACAGATCCGTTTCCTTGCCAATCCGCAGATATTCGATACCGGCCATCTCCGCAAAATCTTCAAGATGTTCCGGGGAGAGATTTTGACTATAACAGGTATGGTGCGCCCCACCTGCATAAATCCAGGCAGCACAACCGGTGTGCATATCCGGATATGGTTTCCAAAGTACACGTGCCACGGGAAGCTTGGGAAGATCATGCCGCGGAGCAACCGCCTCAACCTCATTAACCAATAATCTAAACCTGTTGCCCATGTCGATGATGGATGCATTAAGCGCCGGTCCGGATGCACAGTTAAATACAAGTCTTACGGGGTCTTCCTTGCCGCCAATACCCAGCGGATGAATTTCACACGACGGCTTTCCATCGGCAATCGACTCACAAATCTCCAGCATATGGGAGCCCAATACCAACGGATCGGCTGAATCAAAATTATATGTATAATCTTCCATGAAGGAATTTCCGCCTTTCAATCCGGCGCCCATGACTTTCATGGCACGCACCAACGCTGCAGTCTTCCAATCACCCTCGGCGCCAAACCCGTAGCCATCGGCCATCAGCCGTTGAACGGGCAAACCGGGTAGCTGCGTCATCCCGTGTAAATCTTCAAAGGTGTCCGTGAATCCCTTAAAATTTCCTTCCTGAAGAAAGGCGCGTAAACCCAGTTCAATCCTCGCCGCATCGCGCAACGAACCGTGACGATCACTACCTTTGCGCAACGAAGCTGCAACAGCATACCGTTCTTCATATGCTGCAGCGAGTTTCGTAACCTCGTCATCCGTGATTTCCTTTATGACGGCAACCAAGTCCCCGATGCCATACCCATTCACGGCGTATCCAAATTTGATTTCTGCTTCCACTTTATCGCCATCCGTAACAGCCACCTGACGCATGTTATCCCCAAAGCGGCAAAACCTAGCGCCTTGCCAATCGTGCCAACCCGCTGCGGCGCGCATCCAGTTACTCAAACCGTGATGAACCCTGGCATCCTGCCAGTGCCCTACCACAACTTTCCTGTTCAACCGCATCCTCGTCATCATGAAGCCGAATTCGCGGTCGCCATGTGCACTTTGATTCAGGTTCATGAAATCCATGTCAATATCCTTCCAGGGAATATCGCGATTGAATTGCGTGTGTAAATGAAGCAAAGGCTTTTGCAAGATCTTCAAACCCCCAATCCACATTTTCGCCGGAGAAAAAGTGTGCATCCATGCGATTAGTCCGATACACGTTTTCGTGGAATTCGCTTCCTGGCACAGTGCGTGAATCTCCTCTGGCGACTTAAGAACAGGTTTAAATACGATCTTAACCAATGTGCCTGCTGAAGCATCCAGCGCTTTGGCAATTTGCTGCGCATTCAGCGCAACCTGTTGAAGCGTTTCATCGCCATACAATGACTGACTTCCGGTTATAAACCAAACTTCCAGGTTTTTAAGACTTATCATTTGTCTCTACTATTTATTTCTTATTACGCTTTGAGAATCAATGGGCCGGAATGATCTCTACATGCTTCACACTGGTAGGAAACCAAATCATCATCTCACCCTTGCCCCTGTGCGCCCATGCATAATATGGGATCGCTACGAAAGGCTGATACTGTGTTGTTACATTTCTTTCGTTGAGTATCCGCACAGCAGGTACTTCGCTTTTTAAGATCGTAATGCCTTTCAGCATTGAAGGCTTAAACTCAGCTTCAAAAGTCGCTTCGGCGGGCACGATAATGTTGCTCACCTCACCATTGTTATCGGGCCATTCTGCACAGTAAATAATCGGCCCGCGCTGCAATGCCACTTTGCCCAGGTCATCTTTCAATTTATTGTTGGCAACCACACGTCTGACATCCATGGGCAAATTGACTTCTACCACGTCTCCTTTTCTCCACGTCCGTTTCAGTATAGCATAGCCATCTTCAAGGGAATAGTTGATCGCCTCACCGTTGATTTTTATTTGTGCTTTTTTATCAGTTTGTTGCTGAAACGCATAGAGATCGGATGGTATGGCCTGACCCCGTGCCCACCCGGGTATCCGGATGCGCATCGTAAACGCCAGGGGTGATCTGGGCGAAATGCGAAAGATCAGATTCCCATCCCAGGGATAGTTATTCTCCTGTTCAATCTGAATTGATTTCTTGTTTATCGCGATTGTCGTACTTCCGGCTATAAAGAGATTTGCATACACATCGCTATTTTTCTGTGCGTAAACATAGCCGGGGATAGCAGGTATTAATCGTGTCACGTTTGTTGGGCAGCAAGAGCAGGTAAACCATCCAGACCTGGCAGCTTCCATATCCTTGTGCTCGAATATATTCTTGATCTCCATGGCATTGGTATAGAAGAAGGAGTTTCCATCCATTCCTACGCCAGATATCAATCCGTTGTAAAGAGTTTTTTCCAATATATCGATGTACTTTGATTCACCGTGCAACAGAAACATGCGGTGATTCCAGTAAACATTGGCAATGGATGCACAGGTTTCATTATAAGCAGTTGCATTTGGCAGCTCATAGTTCGCACCGAATCGTTCACCATTTCCTACCGCACCGATTCCACCTTGTACATACAATTTTTTTCCAACTACATTTTCCCATATTGTATCTACTGCATGAATAAACTCCTTATCGTTGGTCAGCGCAGCAACATCGGTCATGGCAGCATATAAATAACCTGCCCTCACGGCGTGTCCTACAGCTTCATTTTGTTCCACAACGGGTATATGATCCTGCCAGTAGGCCCCGTTTTTCCATGGATCATCACTTTTTGAGTCATATCCATCATAATGCCCCCGCTCCTCGATAAAATATTTCGCGGTTTCCAGATACTCCTTTTTGCCTGTGATCCGATAGAGTTTTACGAGCCCCATCTCGATAACTTCGTGTCCCGGGGCGACGTGTTTTTTATCAGGGCCAAAAACAGAACAAACAAGGTCAGCGTTCTTGAGGGCGATATCCAGTAAGTTTTTCTTTCCAGTAGCCTGATAGTGCGCTGTTGCCGCTTCATACAAATGGCCGGCATTGTACAACTCATGGCTTTGCTCTCTTTCTTTTTCCCAACGTTCTTTGCCAGCCCAGAGGTGTGGTTCGCCCGGATTGATCGTCCGCGCTGTGTATAGATATCCATCAGGCTCTTGCGCGCTGCGGATTTTCAGTATAAGCGTATCAATATAGTCTTCCAGCGCCTTGTCGGGATAAAGACTCAAGGAAAACGAAGCACCTTCAATTGTTTTGTAGATGTCTGTATCATCGAACGGATAGACCGTGCAAAACTTGCCGCTCTGTGCAGCCGCCATTTCAAAATTCCTGACGCGCCCCGTACTTTCACATCGCTCGAAAGAAGCCGGGATCGTTACGGTATGATTGATTTTGATCCGGGGTAGCCAAAAACTGTCTGTTAACTTCACCTGTGTGAAGGGAACAACCTGAATAGGATAATCTTTTTGCTGAGACCATCCAGACAACACTACCACACTGCATGAAAGCAACAGGAAAAATTTTCTCATTATCATCTTAATTGGATTTTTTTATTGTCCATAGTAGGCATCAGGCCCGTGTTTACGCTCAAAATGTTTTTGGATCAGTGCATCTTTCAGGCGTGGTGCCTTCGGGTTAATCTGTTCGGTTAGAAGCGCCATTTCCGCAATGGCTTCCAGAACCGCGCTATTGTAAACGGCTTTCTGTGGTGTTTTTCCCCAGGTGAAGGGTGCATGATTTCCAATCAGCATCATCTCCACTTCTTCGTAACTTAATTTTCGGTCCTTCAGACAGTTCATGATCTGAAACCCGGTTTCGAATTCATAGTTACCGCGAATCATATCATCGTTCATCGGTGGTGCACATGGGATGTCAACGGTGTTGTGATCTGCATGGGTTGTTCCAAAAATAGGTATATCACGCTGGGCCTGTGCCCAGGCTGTCGCATACGTGGAGTGCGTATGAACAATGCCACCAATATTTTCCCAATGCTTGTAGAGCACTGCATGGGTTAACATATCCGATGATGGGCGAAGTTTGCCTTCTACAGTCTTCCCATCAAAATCCACAACCGGCATTCCACTCGGCTTAAGGTCATCGTATGGAACGCCGCTGGGTTTAATGGCGAATACGCCCAACGAGCGATCAACAGCACTTACGTTGCCAAATGTGAAGATTACGAGGCCGAGCTTTGGCAGCTGCATGTTGGCCAGATAAGCCGATTGTTTAATGTCGTCGTATTTACCCATTGGATGTTTTGTAACAGATATATCTATGGTGCAGTAGTTTCTATGAAAGCCCCCAATGTCTTATATTTTTCATAGCGCTTACTGTATATAGCTGAGGCCAGGGGATCAGGTTTGTATTCCATATCAAATCCCTGCCCCATGGCTTCCATGGCATCTTCAACCTTGCTGTACAGCCCTGCGGCGGTTGCGGCAAACATAGCAGCGCCCAGGGCACATGTTTGCTCTGATTTATGAATGCGGATAGGCATGTTCATTACATCCGCCATGACCTGCATGATGTAAGGAGATTTGCGCGCTACCCCGCCCAGTCCTATGAGGCCCTTGACGGGAACACCTTCATCGTTAAACCGATCAACAATTGCCTTGGCACCGAAACAGGTAGCTTCTACCCATGCTTTGAACAGGTGGGGTGCCTCACTGCCGAGACTCAACCCGGTAATAGCGCCCTGTAATATTTGATTCGCATCGGGTGTCCTCCTTCCATTCAGCCAATCCAAGGCAAGTACATTGTTGTCCGCCAATGGTATTGCTTCGGCATGCCTGGCTAACTCCGGGATAATCCTGTCCAATAATTCAACCTCCAATTTTTCAGCTACTGCCGCTGAAATTACTTTAGATTGTGCAAGTACATTTTGTAACGGCCAGGCTAACAGATTCCTAAACCATGCATAGGTATCCCCAAAGGCTGACTGGCCTGCTTCCAGGCCAATCATTCCCGGAATAACAGAACCATCTACCTGGCCACAAATACCGTACACCAACTTGTCACTCAATTCAGACTTTGGTACGACAAGCATATCGCAAGTTGATGTACCCATGACCTTGCTGAGATGATAGGGTTCAATTTGTCCGCCAACTGCTCCCACGTGCGCATCAAAAGCTCCAACGGCAATCACAACCTCTTCAGAAAGACCAAGGCGCAAGGACCATTCTCTTCCCAATTTTCCAGCAGGTTTATCGGACGTAAAAGTTTCGCGAAATAATCGGCCCGTGAATCCGCTTAACAGGGGGTCAAGCGTAGCAAAAAAAGCATCTGGCGGAAGTCCGCCAAATTCGGCTGCCCACAACGCCTTATGACCCGCAGAGCAAACACCTCGCTTCATTTCACTGACATCATTCCCACCAGTCAACAAGAAAGGAATCCAATCACAATGTTCTACCCAGGAATGGCATTCCCTTCTCACCGCTTCATCTTCGCGGAGTACGTGCAGCAATTTTGCCCAGAACCACTCAGAAGAATATATACCCCCGACAAACTGCAAATAGTTGGTTTCAAACTTTGTTGCATGCACATTTATTTCTGCTGCCTCTTTTGTGGCCGTGTGATCCTTCCACAAAACAAACATCGCGTTTGGATTTTCTGAAAACCCTGGCCTGAGTGCCAACGGTGTACCCGACTGATCAACCGCAACGGGTGAAGATCCGGTCGTATCGACAGCGATTGCCCTTACGGATGATGCAGCGGAATGTCCGGCTTTCGCAAGACAATCCTTAATGGTGAATTCAAGCCCTTCCACGTAATCCAATGGATGCTGACGAAACTGATTCCCCGAGGGGTTACAATACAATCCATCGCGCCAACGCGGATAAAAAAATACCGAGGAGGCAAGCTCCCGGCCATTGGCGGTATCAACGATAATGGAGCGAACCGAGTCAGTACCGTAGTCTACTCCTATAACATATGAATCGTTGGGCATAGATGATTGACACAAATGGAGGGATGATCAGACTTCTCAACATTATTTTAAATATAATGGTAATTCTTAATAAGTGTGGGTTAAACAATTCTATTTCCTTCATTCAGGAAGAAAAAAACCTGTACCGGACTGTCTGCAAGGACCCTGAGTCAATGCAACGTTGTGGGGGCAGCCAATTGATCCAGCGACAAGGAATAATGGTCATGCCTGCAATTCCTTCACAACGGTCATTTTTGTAAATTCGCGATCTCGTAAAACAGAGATGCATATGGGCGGTAAGGGATTGGTCTATCGGGTGGGGCAAAAGCTGAAAAAGATTTTTCTTTTTTTGTTAGCAGCCCAACTTATCTACGTCATCCTGCTAAAATGGATCGATCCCCCGATAACCGTAACGCAATTGGAAAGCCTGATCAGCGGATATGGGTTAAAAAGAGATTATGTCAATTTTAACGTTATTTCACCACATGCCGCATTAGCCGTAATTGCCGGGGAAGATCAGTTGTTTGCAGAACACAACGGGTTTGATGTCAAGAGCATAAAGAAGGCGCTTGAAAACAACAGCAAGAAAAAATCCACAAAGCTGCGGGGGGCTTCCACCATAAGTCAACAGACAGCCAAAAACGTTTTCTTGTGGCAAGGCCGTAGCTGGCTGCGCAAAGGAATAGAAGTCTATTTCACGTTTATGATAGAAACCATCTGGGGAAAAAAGCGAATCCTGGAGGTATACCTGAATGTCGCGGAAATGGGAAAAGGGGTATTTGGAATTGAAGCAGCAGCTCAACATTATTTTAAGAAATCTGCAAAAAAGTTAACACGAACCGAATCAGCCAAAATTGCTGCATGTCTGCCTAATCCTAAGAAATACATTGTTAATCCACCTTCCAGCTACGTGGCCAGGCGGTACCTGTGGATACTGGGGCAAATGCATAACCTCCAGGATGATGCGGATATAGTGCTACTGATTACAAACCATCACCGCTGAATGAGGTAGTCGTCCATTTAGAAAAACTACGTTGTTTATATCACGATATTTCTCTTACCTTAAGCGCCATTAGATCAAATTAAATAAACACCATGAATACAACTAAAGCTTTGTTTCTCTTACTTTTTTGCGGAATGTCGTTCGCGGCGCTTTCCGCTGCGCCTAAGCGCGAATATTATGAAATAAGAATATACTCCTTCAAGGAAAAAGCACAGGAAGAAGTAATAGATAAATTCCTCAAGGATGCGTTTCTGCCGGCCTTGCACCGGGCAGGTATTGCCAAGGTAGGCGTGTTCAAACCGGTTGAAACGGATACCACCTTTGGTAAGCGAATTTATGTCTTGATACCCTACGCATCGCTTGATCAGTATTCAAAGCTTCCTGACCTGTTGCAAAAAGACAAAGTATTTGCATCAACAGGAACGGCGTACCTGGATGCACCCTATGACAATCCCCCCTATACACGCATGCAGACCATCCTGCTCCAGGCCTTCACTGGTCATCCTCAACTGGAAGTCCCGAAACTTACAAATCCAGTTAACGAGCGGGTTTATGAGCTGAGAAGTTATGAAGGCCACACTGAAAAAATCTTTAAGAACAAGGTCAAGATGTTTAATGATGGCGATGAGGTGGGCTTGTTCAAGCGCCTTGGATTTAATGCAGTATTCTACGCGGAAGTTATTGCCGGCAGCAGGATGCCGAACCTCATGTACATGACTACCTTCGAAAATCAAGCCTCACGGGATGCGCATTGGAAAGCATTTAGCAGTGATCCTCAATGGGAAAAGCTTAAGGTGATGCCGGAATACCAGAATAATGTCTCGAAAAACGTGCAAACCTTCTTGCGCCCTACCGGGTATTCGGATCTTTAGCATAATAAATACTGTCGCAAGAATTCACGCAACGCTATTCCATTATCGCAGCGTCTCCTGAACAGGAAACGCTGCGCTTGCTTGTGTCCTATTCATTCCCTTAACAAATCGTTCTTTGCATCTAATGCTCGCTGTGTGCTTCCTGTTATCAGGATATGTGACCTTACTGAAAATTCAAAGATTGCCTTTCCTGAATTCCTCTGCCGCATAATTTGCTGCTCGGGCCGTAAGCGCCATAAAGGTGAGAGATGGATTTTGATTTCCTGTGGATGTCATGCAAGCTCCATCAGTAACAAAAACATTTTTACAGGTATGCAATTGGTTCCACTTGTTAAGGAGCGAGGTCTTTGGATCTTTGCCCATGCGCACGCCGCCCATCTCGTGAATATCCAAACCCGGTGCCTGTTTGCTGTCGTTGGGTATTATATTCTTACAACCTGCTTTGTCAAGCATTTCCTGAGCTTGCGTGAGGAAATCGGCCATGACCTTTTCATCGTTATCCGTATAATCGACAGCGGTGATTAATTGTGGAATGCCCCATGCATCCTTTTGATCAGGACTTAGCCGCACGTGGTTGCTTTCAACCGGAATAGTTTCGCCCTGCATCATCATGCTTACGTGCCAGACTCCGGGCTTTGCTACCGAATTTTTCAAGTCGGCGCCTAAGGATTCGCTATTGCCATGTGGGCGGCTACCCGTATAGAAAGTCATGTATCCCCGCATGAAATCCTCTTCCTGTTTGCGGACGTTACGGAAAGAAGGCATCATTACTGCGGTGGGCCTTCGGCCATAATAATACTGGTCCGAAAAGCCTTCAAATGTAGCAGCTACTGTACCGCGATAATTATGAAATGCCACATATTTGCCCAGCAAACCATTGTCGTTACCCAAACCATTTGGAAAGCGACCGGATGTGGAGTTCAAAAGAATCAGGTTTGAATTCAGGCAAGCTGCATTGACGAAGATGATTCGTGCAAAATATTCCATCATCTCCTTCGTGTTGCTGTCAACGACGCGTACCCCTACCGCTTTTCCTTTTTGTTCATCATAGATAACTGAATGTACAACCGCGTGCGGACGCAGCGTCATATTGCCTGTTCGCATAGCCCAGGGTAAAGTGGATGAATTGGAACTGAAGTATCCGCCAAAGGGACAACCGCGCTCACATAAAGTTCGGGCCTGGCATTGTCCCCTGCCTTGTTGTTTATGGATTTCCTGTGGTTCCGTAAGATGCGCACAACGGCCTATGACTACATCCCGATCTTTGTAGCTTGATTTGATCTTTTCCTGGATATGTTTCTCAACACAATTCATCTCCCACGGTTTCATAACCTCACTGTCGGGCAGCGTTTCGAGGCCATCACGGTTGCCGCTGATCCCCGCAAATTTTTCCACATAGCTATACCAGGGTGCGAGGTCATTGTATCGAATTGGCCAATCTACGGCAAAGCCATCGCGGCCAGGAGCCTCAAATTCAAAACGACTCCAGCGCTGTACCTGCCGCGCCCAGAGCAAAGACTTTCCGCCGGTTTGGTAGCCGCGAATCCAGTCAAAAGGCTTTTCCTGCACATAGGGGTGCTCAGCGTCCTTCACAAAAAAATGCTTGGTGGCATCTCCGAAAGCATAGCATCGGTCAGCAATTGGATTATCCTCAGTAATCGTCTGCGGCAGTCGTCCACGATAGGGAAAGTCCCAGGGATTCTTAGTCGCTGTTGGATAGTCATCCAAATGTTTCACTTCCCGCCCACGCTCTAACACCAGTGTTTTCAGACCTTTGTCACACAACTCTTTCGCTGCCCAGCCCCCGCTGATTCCCGAGCCTATCACAATGGCGTCATAGGTCATCTTTGCCTGTATGGCTCCCGATATGTTCATCCTTGCAGTTAGTTTTTCTGGTATAGCACAGGATTCAATCTTCCGTCAGCGACAGATCCGATGGGTTTGGAATCAAGCCAGGTATTCCAATCGGCTGTTCGATATTCGTTGGTAGGTTCAACGATACGGATATCCTTATCCATGTAAATGATTGTCATTACTCTCCGCGCTTCACCTGAAACGTTAGCGCCTGCACGATGATAAGTCCAACCGGCGTGATAACTAACCTCACCCAGGTCGAAGGGCGTTTCGTGAATTGGAAATTGCTTAAGCGCCTTAGCAAGGATTGCCTCACTTTCATCACTTATCTCTTTGTCGCGGCCGATCTCCACGTGCTGGCTTCCTTCCGCAAAAGCGAGCGGCCCCATCTCCATAGGTGTAGCCTGAAGTGGCACCCAAACCGTAACAGTATTTGCACTGGATAACGGCCAATAAAACTGGTCGGCATGCCATGGCGTAATGCCCCCGCTGGCTTCCTTATATAACGCTTGATCGTGGTAGAGTCGAACGCCTTCAACTTGCATGAGTTGAGTAGCGATCTGTGCCAGGCGTTTACTAAACACAAACTCTTTTATCTGTTCACTTTCAAGCCACAAGTTCATGACTTGCAGGAAAGCCTTTTCGTATGTAGTCCGCTGCTCCATTGGTTTGGTCAGCTTATTCAGTTTGAAAACCCAATTCGTGATTATCTCGCCGTAGTACTCCAGCAAAGCAGGGCTCAACACCTGCTTCAACTTAACATATCCTTTCTCCCGAAAAAATCGTATAGAATCAGGAGATAAATTATAGATTTCCTCCAATTCAGAACTAAAATCTACTTTATTTGAAAGTTCAGGCTTCATACCACTGTTGTTTAGAAATCAAATATAGAAACCTTTTATTTTCAAATACACACCCTGCTTGGGGATGTGTAATAATTTTAGTTGTTTCGAAACATAATTCAGCAAGCGTAAAATGAGACGATATTATTATTTGGCTATATTAATCGTATTACCGCTTCTCCTTGCTTCCTGTGGAGAAAAAAACACCGATGATTCAGTGGCTCCAAAAGACTCACTGTCCATTTCTTACACGATCCTCAAGACGCTGCCGCATAATTCAGAAGCTTTCACGCAAGGCCTCACTATCTACAACAATAAAGTTATTGAAAGCACGGGGCAAAACGGAAGATCATGGATCGCGGAAGTAGACCCTGGTTCAGGCATACACAACAAGAAGGTAATTCTTGACAACCGATATTTTGGCGAGGGAATAACTGTATTCAACAACAAGATTTATTATCTCACGTGGCAAACCAAAATTGGATTTGTCTACGACGCAAACACTTATAACCTGTTGCAGGAATTCAAGTACAATACAGAGGGCTGGGGTCTCACACACAATAACGAGAATCTTATTATGAGCGATGGCTCTGAAAAACTGTATTTCATGGATACAACAAACTTCAGTGTAATCCGAACCGTTGCTGTGACTGATGAGGGCGGGAAGGTAAAGAATCTGAACGAGTTGGAATATATTGATGGGTATGTTTTTGCCAACGTTTACGAAACACCATGGATTGTAAAAATTGATCCGCTCAGTGGGAAGGTAGTAGGCCGTATAGACCTTTCCGTCCTGGTTGCGGAAATCAAGAGAATGTATCCCAACACGGCAGAGCTGAATGGTATTGCCTACGACCAAAACTCAAAAGCGCTGCTGATTACCGGAAAACTTTGGCCAAAGACATATTTGATAAGATTGCAGTAGCGGATATTTAATATCATCCACATGCTGCGGAGCCACTGCTCACCCTGGCTAACCAGCCGATCAGTCCTCGGCAGACATTTTTTTAAATGCCAGGCGCTTAACGATGTAGCCCATTAGCATCCCGAAAATGGCAAAACCTATTACAATAAAGACTATATTCTTTTCGAAAACAGAAGTTTTGACATTGAGGAACCGTCCCACGGCATATCCAACCGTGCTTATTGTGGTTGCCCATATCAAGCCACTGATTATACTGTAAATGAGATACTGGATTGGCTTGATACTACTCATTCCTACGATAAGTGGTATAATAACCCTGAAGCCATACAAAAACCTGTATGAGATAAGAATTTGGAGCTTATGATGCTGGAAAAAACGTTGCACCGGCGCTACTTTAACTTTAAGCTTTGGCCTCTTCTCGACAAAGTATTTTCCATTTAACCGCCCGATCATGTAATACAGCCAATCGCTGATGAATGACCCCGCAAATCCAAAGAATACCGTATACGGTCCTTCGAAAAATCCCTTGTGAATTAAAGATGATGCCACAAGAATGGCCGTCTCCCCTTCTAAGAAGGTGCCAATGGTCAGAGCGATATAGCCGTAATGATCAAGAAAATCCTCCACGGGCTGCTGTTATGGTTTCTGGACGATACGCATTTGAATCCATTCCTTATTGATTAGCAGGGCAAACCTATCGCACTCTTTATATTTATTCCTCACTATGTGAAGCCTCCAATTTTTCCGTGCTCATATTCATCAGGGCATCTCCCACATTGATCACGGGAATATTATTTAAACCAATAATATAACCTTTACCCGGGGCGACGACCTTTTCTTTGAACTCACCAAAAGGATCAGTAATGGTTCCAACCCATTCACCGCTGTGTACCAGTTGTCCACATTTAACATTGGATTGAAACAATCCTGCATGGCGAGCCCGGATCCAGGCGGTACCCCAAATTATTCGATTTACTTCAGTCGGTGCAGGTGCCCAATCTATCATATTCAAATGTTTCATAAGCCGGAGTGTTCCGGCAATACCTATTTCTATGGCCAGCTGATCAAACCGCAATGATTCACCACCTTCGTATACGATGACGTTCTTTCCTTTTTTTGACGCTTCTTTCCGCAACGATTTCGGACGAAAGGGTGCATCAATTGTGAACGGCGCATGGAAAGCTTTTGCGAGTTCCGCATTGACTTTGTCTTTCAAGACAGCGCGAACCTGTGGGTAGTTTGTCCGCATCGCGCCTCCGGTATGAAAATCAATCCCTACATCAATATAGGGAACGACTTCACGCATAAGATTATACGCAACCCTGCTCGCCAATGATCCATTCTTATTTCCAGGAAACGACCGGTTAATATCCTTTCCATCCGGTACTTCCCTGGAATAATTTAAGAAACCATAAACATTGACAATTGGCATGCAAACCGTAACACCGCGTTTTGGCCGGTGATGCCCGCCGTCGATCATTCGCCGGATGATTTCCATGCCATTAATCTCATCTCCATGCATCCCTGCCGTGAGCGCCAAGACAGGTCCTTCTTCCAGGCCTCGCGCAACGTAAATAGGGGTATTGATGTTGGTATGCGACGGAAGCCTGGCGATATTGATGTCAATCGCCCTGAATTCTCCAGGATGAATTTCCTTTCCGGCTATGATTATTTTACGCAAAGTTTACTGGCGTATAGGTTATTCATACTGTATATAGTTCCAAGTGAGCATTAATTGAGAAGGTTCAATATGCTTGGCATAAGTGTTTTCAAGCGTTTACAATGTCCTTCTGAATCCTACTCTTACCGGCATTTTTCTCAAGGTACTGATAAATTTTTGCGGCAATGTCCACTTTTGTCGCACCTTCAATTCCTTCTAAACCGGGAGATGAATTTACCTCCAGAATGAGCGGACCACGGTGGGAAGGAAGCATATCAACGCCCGCCACATGAAGACCCATCTTTTTTGCTGCTGAAATGGCGGCATGATTTTCAGCCTTGGTCAGCTTAACTACAGATGCACTGCCACCGCGATGTAGGTTTGATCTGAATTCACCTTCTTTCGCTTGCCTTCGCATGGCACCAACAACCTCTCCATTCACGACAAAAGCTCTGATGTCTGCACCCTTTGCCTCCTTGATAAATTCCTGAACAATGATGCGCGCGTGCAGCCCATGGAAAGCTTCAATTACTGATTTTGCCGCCTTTTTATTTTCAGCCAGAACCACACCCAGGCCTTGTGTTCCTTCCAACAACTTAATAACTACTGGCGCCCCACCCACAGCTTCAATAATTCCTTCGGTCTCTCGAGAGTAGTCCATAAATATTGTTTTGGGCAGCCCCAGCCCTGCACGCGAGAGGATTTGTAGACTCCTCAATTTATCACGCGAACGGATAAGCGCTTGTGATTCCGCTGATGTAAAAACTTTCATCATTTCAAATTGTCGAACTACTGCTGCACCATAGAAGGTAACAGACGAGCCGATCCTGGGAATAATAGCATCAAAGTAATCCAGTCTTCGTCCCTGATACAAAACTACAGGGTTTTTCTTTTCAATAAACAGCACGCATTTCATGTGGTCAATAATCTCCACTTTGTGGCCCCTTTCTTCACCCGCCTGCTTTAGCCGTCGGGTGGAATACAGCTTAGCATTTCTGGACAGAATTGCGATGTTCATAACAAAATCGGGGTCAGTTATTCTTTTCTTTTTCTATTTTGTAGCGCAAGTCTTTTGCGCTTCTCTTTGAAGGACTGATTCTTCTTACTGATGTCTATGACAAAACGGTTCCTCAGGATTTTCCTTCCAATCAAGATCGGAAATTTAAGTGAACCTCGGTTGCTTAGTGAAAACTCTGCCGTTATTTCTTCATTAAAAATTATTAACGGCGTGGTGATCACAAACCTCAGCTCCTCTTCTCCAAAGGAATTCTTGATATTTCGTTCTTCATAATCAGTGACACAAAACTTCATTCCCGTAAACTCCGGATGCTCTTCATCCAGCAGAATAAATTCAAGAATGCCATCAACTACCCGTGCCTGGCGACAATGAAGGCTCGACGTATAAGCTCCCGTATCAACCTTGGCATGAATATTAACCAACCCCAATCCGGGAAGGTCAACACGATCGAAACGGCCTAAAATGTTCATATACCCCCTTACATTTCACATTATAATAGTTTTACCGTCGTCTCAATCCCACATCCAACAAACGATGGGGATGAGCAATATGCGGAAAATAAAAAAGCCCTGCCAGAGCAGGGCCTTAAATATATTTGTCGCAGTCTTTCTAGCCTTTAACTTTAAAAGCAACCGCCGTATTTTCCCATTTCATCAGGACTTCATCCTTCCCAAGGCTAATGTTAAAAGTTTCTACCATAGCAGGTGTTTTTGCTGGTTTTACCATAACACGCAATACATCGCTCTCTTGCTTATACTTGAAGGCACCCCATTGTTTTGCATCTTTGTTAATAATAATCGTCCACTCATTTTCACCGGGAATTGTAAATAGCGAATACTTGCCTGCAGCAACATCTTTTCCTTCAATTTTAACGGCCTTGTCAAACTCAATTGTAGTTGCATCATTGGCGCCAGTCCTCCACACTTCCCCATATGGGACAAGGCCACCCATGATTTTGCGACCGCGAGCCGACGGCTGGCAATACACTATTTTTACATTGGCCGATCCAACTTTTCCTTCCACAGTTGCCTGAGGGCTGGAAGGCTTATCCTGTGCAACAAGAGCTGATACCGTAGTCACCAGCGCCAGCATTAAAAGTGTTATTCTTTTCATATTCTGTATTTATTTTGGTTAATGTGCGTTATAAAAATGCCCCAATGAATCGGGGCATTTTTATCCTTTATATAACAACCTGTAAACTAAAGGTAAGAACGACATTATTGGTGATTTGGTTTATACAACCTGGATAAATTTTATAAAAAAAATATCTTTGGTGCCCTATTTCAAATAAAATATCATTAAGTAACTGACAGGCAGATATTTCACTGGCTAAGGACTTTATTTCGTATCCCTTATCCCTAATTCCTCACACCTCATACCCTATTCCCAATTCCCTACTCAACCTTTCCCAAAAGGATTCAACATCGACATCGCCCGCTTCCCACCGCCCATTTTGTTCATGGTCTTCATCATTTTGCGCATGTCACCAAATTGCTTCAGCAACTGATTCACTTGCTGTACAGAAGTACCACTTCCAACCGCAATTCTGTTTTTCCGGCTACTGTTAAGGACATCAGGATTTTCGCGTTCTTTATTGGTCATTGAGCGAATGATGGCCTCTACCGGTTTGAAAGAATTATCATCAATATCTACACCCTTCATCGCCTTTCCCATGCCGGGGATCATTCCAAGGATATCCTTCATATTACCCATTTTCTTCACCTGCTCAAGCTGAGAGAGGAAGTCATTGAAGTCAAACTGGTTCCTACGGATTTTTTTGTTCAGCCGGGCGGCTTCTTCTTCACTAAAAACTTCCTGGGCTTTTTCAACAAGCGAAACAACGTCCCCCATACCAAGAATTCGGCTCGCCATCCTGTCTGGATAAAAGCGATCAATAGCCTCCATCTTTTCACCCAGGCTTATATACTTAATGGGTTTGTTTACAACGCGGCGAATGGAGAGTGCAGCGCCACCGCGGGTATCACCATCCAGCTTAGTCAGGACAACCCCGTCGAAGTTCAAGCGTTCATTAAATGCTTTCGCCGTATTTACGGCGTCCTGACCTGTCATCGCATCGACAACAAAGAGCGTCTCGGAAGGTTGTAGTGCTGCCTTCAGCCGTGCAATCTCTTCCATCATCTCTTCATCAACTGCCAGACGACCGGCGGTATCCACAACAACAACACGATGATTATTTTTCCGCGCGTAATCGATTGCCGCTGAAGCGATCTTTACAGGATCCTTTGTATCCGGTTCTGCATATACTTCCACGCCTACCTGTTCACCCAGTACTTTCAATTGATCAATAGCCGCGGGACGGTAAATATCACAAGCTGTGAGCAGGACTGAACGTCCTTGTTTCTTCAGATAATTTGCCAATTTTCCGGAGAATGTAGTCTTCCCCGACCCCTGCAAGCCGGCAATAAGGATAACCGCTGGATTACCTTCGATCTTGATATCCTCACTCTGCCCCCCCATGAGGGCTGTTAGTTCATCGTTAGTAATTTTGACAAGCAACTGGCCCGGAGAAATGGCAGTAAGTACATCCTGCCCCATCGCTTTCGTCTTGATGTCATCCGTTACCTCTTTGGCTACTTTATAGTTTACGTCTGCATCAATTAGTGCTTTGCGAATTTCTTTGACAGTGGCTGCGACATTAATTTCAGTAATCCTGCCCTGTCCTTTCAGCGTTTGAAAGGCTTTATCGAGTTTTAGACTTAAATTATCGAACATGATAGTTTGATTTTCATTGAGTATTAGATGAGTTAAAAATTTCTGGCCAGTTTTATACGCCAACAGCTATTATCTGCTCTTCCAGGAAAAACAGGGGCAAAGTTAAATTACTACCCTGCGGTAACCAAATGTAAAAATTTTCAAGTCGCTTCTGGTTCCCAGTTGCGCCAAAAAATAGCGACGCGATCGTGTAATAGGCCATATGCTTTTTCCATGGCCTGCTTTTCGGATATATCCTTGCCGGTTAACGTAATAATCTTTCGAATAGCCAGGGATTGAAAAGCTTTTTCGCTCAACTCAGTCTTACCGGCAAACGCAACGACAACTTTATTGTGCCTGGCAGCGAGGTCGGCCACTCCTTTCACAACTTTCCCGGATAAAGTCTGTTCATCAATTTTACCTTCGCCCGTAATCACCATATCAGCAACGGACAATTGCTCCTCAAATTTCGTAAACTCGATTATATAATCCATGCCCGGTCTTACAGTTACATTAGCTAACGCTTTAATAGAAGAAGGCAATCCGCCTCCGGCACCGGCGCCGGGAAAATTCACTTTTCTATGCACGGTGTTTTCAAGTACCCGTTCATAATGCCGCAACCCCATATCAAGCTCACTTACCATCCTGGCATCTGCCCCTTTTTGGGGTGAAAAAATATACGCCGCACCGTTTGGTCCGTGTAAAGGATTATCAACATCACAAAAAATAGTGAATTGAACTTGTCGCAGCCGGGGATGAACGGATGACAAATCAACACTATGGATATGCTGAAGATTCGCTCCAACAGGTTGAAGCCTTTCACCCGAGGCATCATAAAAATAAGCGCCAAGCGCTTCTGCCATACCTATTCCCCCATCCGTCGTGGCACTGCCTCCAACGCCCATAATGATGTGCTCAGCACCACGATCCAGCGCATGACGAATAAGATCCCCTGTGCCCACCGTTGAACCAATCATAGGATTTCGCTCATCCATTTTCAACAGTTGCAATCCTGATGCTTTGGCCATTTCGAGAAAAGCAATCTTGCCATCTTTTGATATTCCATATCCGGAATCTATGGTCCGGAATAGCGGGTCGCGAACACGCAGCGTTACCATTGAACCACCGGCATACGAGGTCAATAATTCACATGTACCTTCACCGCCGTCAGCCAGCGGAAGTTCAATTACATTGAGTGTACTATCAACAGAAAGTAATCCTTCTTTTATCGCGGCACAGACTTCGGTGGCTGAGAGTGAACCTTTAAATTTATCCGGTGCTATGAGTATGTTCATGAATAGCGATTGGTTTCTTTTCGCTTGGCGTTATCTGAAAGGAATGTATGGAAATACTTCGCCAGTCAGAAATTTTTCTTTGTGCGATGGAAGTTCAAGAAAACCGTCAACATTTTTCAGGTTAGCAAAATCACCCGAACCACCGCCTTCTACAGGATAGGCCATCAGCATGCCGTTTTCATTTTGCACTGACACCTGAAGAAAATACACTAAACTTCCTGCAAAGGAAAAGTCCTTCGCCAAAACAGCCTTCATTGTATTGTTTTTAACACCGACGCTCCTGAATAACCAGGGTTTGATATAGCGGTAGAAACACATGAACGTGGAGACTGGATTGCCAGGTAAAGCAAACACGATCGTTCCTTTTTTCGAAACCCCAAACCAAAACGGTTTGGCTGGCCGCTGATTTACCCGGTGAAAAAGTTTTGTGATACCAACCTCTTCCAGTACTTCTGGTACAAAATCAAATCTTCCTTTTGAGACTCCCCCTGACAAGATAATAATGTCAAATGATGCCGATATCCGCTTTACAGTATCCAACATTTGTTCCCTGTTGTCCGGCAAATGCCATACGGTCCCTTCCCATCCCATTGTTTTCATTGCGGACTGAATGGCGAAAGTGTTCGACCGTCTGATTTGGTGGGGTTCCGGTGTGTCTTGCACGGCTACCAGTTCATCGCCGCTGGATACAATGGCAGTACTTGGATAGGCAAAAACCTGGACGTTACTTTTGCCCACCGCAGCCAAAAGGGCTATTTCAGCCGGTGAAAGAAGGATTCCCGGTTCCAGCAGTACGCTCAGGGCTTTGGCATCTTGACCCTGTTTATGAACGTTTTGGCCCAGCCTTACTTTTTCGATCAAAATGGTAGCAGAACCATCATTAATCTCAATGTCTTCATATGGAATAACTGCATCAGCTCCTGTTGGCAAGATTGCACCTGTCATTACTTCGAGGCAGTGCTGTCTGTCCCCAAGGCTCTTTTGCTTCATACCTGCAGCCTGAATATCCTGGACCGAAAAAATTCGCCTCCCTGCCTCCCATTCCACAAAAGAGATTGCTATTCCATCCATCGACACCCTGTCAAACGGAGGAAAATCGCGATCAGCAACAATTGTCTCGGCCAATACTTTATCCACAGCCTCGGCAAAGGCAACTGTTTCAAGCCTGGGTTCAAAGAGGTGTGAGAAAACAATTGAAGAAGCTTCTTCTACACTTACCATATTAATTATTTTAACTTTGTCCGATCCCAAGATACATGAGTAAAAAGAAATTTACACACATTGATACATCCGGTAATCCCACGATGGTCGATGTTTCTGGAAAGAACATCACAAAGCGTACCGCCAGCGCTCAGGCCACTGTAAATGTAGGGGCTAAGATAATCAGGCTGATAAAAGATAACGAGCTTATCACCAAAAAGGGACCTGTCTTTCAGACAGCGATTATAGCTGGCGTTATGGGTGCAAAAAAGACATCGTCATTGATTCCTTTTTGCCACCCCATTGGATTGGAAGATTGTCAGGTAAAAATCCATGTTGAGGGAAATAAGATTATTATCGATAGTTCCGCTACCATTACCTCCAAAACAGGTGTAGAGATGGAGGCGCTGACTGCTGCCTCTATTGCAGCGCTAACGGTCTACGACATGTGCAAAGCGCTTTCACACAACATTATCATCGAAGAAATAAAACTGATGGAAAAGACTGGCGGCAAGAAAGATTTCAAAAGATAAGATACTCATGACATTCCGCAGAAGTCTTTACCGTACGCTGGAACCTACAGAGAAAGGTGGTGTGGCCGAGCGCATTTTCGAATTTTTCTTGGTTACAATCATCATCCTGAACATCCTTGCAATCGTTCTGGATTCTGTCAAGGAAATTGGCCAGGACTACCACATATTATTCAACAGATTTGAATTATTCTCCATTGCCTTTTTTACGATTGAATATGTTGCGCGGCTTTATGCTATCGTTGAAAAGACCAGCTATAAGAAACCTATCCTGGGCAGGCTTAGGTACGCTATTACACCATTGGCGATAGTAGATTTGCTTGCATTCCTTCCCTTCTATCTGACATTTCTGCCTATCGATCTACGCTTTATTAGAATATTCAGGCTAATGCCCTTGTTCAGAATGTTCAAAATAGCGCGATATCTTCACGCACTGAATATTTTCAAACGTGTAATCAGCGAGCGTAAGGAACAGCTGGTACTAAGTTTCCTTTTTATTTTGTTCATCCTTGTAATCATTTCATTTGTCATGTTTTATGTGGAGCGTGGCGCTCAGCCTGACAAGTTCAGCAGCATTCCGGCAACTATGTGGTGGGGCATAACCACGCTCACGACAGTTGGTTATGGGGACATGGTTCCGGTGACGACGATCGGAAAATTTCTTGGCGGCCTCTTCGCGATCGCCGGCATAGGATTGTTGGCGTTACCGGCTGGTATTCTGTCCTCAGGATTTTTTGAACTACTTCACATTGATAAGGATAAGGGCAAGGACAAGAAAAGCGCGATGATATGTCCGCATTGCGGCAAGGAGATTCATGAGTGAAGATCAAACTTGTTCTTCCAGCCCTCGGTCCTTTACACAGCCTCATCTATTCTATTTTTTCCCGGATTATTTGCACTGCTGAATAATGAAAGAAAGATAGAACCATGCATGCCCGCTTTGCAGTGCTGAAATGCATGTATCCGGCTTTGTACCGGGGCCATAGCGTTTAGTTGCGGTATTTGCTTCTCTCGCAGAAAAACTCCCTTATGCATGGCGGAATATGCCGAAGTTATGTCCTAAGTTGGCGATCATCGACACGGAAAAACTTCGATTAGCCTATAATTTTGGTCTCATCATTCAAAAACTTTTCGCAGATGGGAAACCAATTTTCAAAATCATCGTTTTTCGGGTTAAGAAGCTATTCGGTTCTTACAAACCTGTCCCTCGAGGCACTTTTGGAGGGTCAGCGTGGAGAAGAAAAAGTATGCACCACCGAAACTTCACTTCTGCGGCCAGTAAGCGATACTCAATATCGATCTAGAATTTCTCAAACATTTGGTTGCTATGGAAATTGAAAAAACTTCAATCGAAATCTACGGTATCCTTATTCAGGAGCCCGTAACCGCAGTTACTGATCTGCTTGTGTCGGCGGTTTGCTTCTATGCCTTCTCAAGGTTAAAACCAGGTAATGCCAGCGCTACGCTGCTAAAGTATTATTTCCTCACTATGGGACTGGCAACAGGGTATAGTGGTATCATCGGGCATGCATTTCTTTACTATTTTGATTTTGGATGGAAATTACCCGGATGGCTAATGAGTATGTTTTCAGTAGCCCTTCTGGAACGTGGGTCTATCATGCACGCCAGACCTATTCTGACCAAGAAACAAGGAGATTTTTTTACCCTATTGAATAGCATCGAATTGCTTCTACTGAATATCATTGTGCTTGCCACGTTCAATTTCACATTTGTTGAAGTTCACGCAGCCTACGGACTGCTGGTGGTTGTGTTTTCATTTCAAGTTTATATTTTCAAAATTACAAAAGCAGAAAGTAGCATGTTATTCATAATCGCGATATGCATTTCTGCGTTGGCCGCCACGGTTCACATCACTCAGTTTTCCATTCATACCTGGTTCAACCATTTGGATTTAAGCCATATACTCATGGCAACATCAGCGTATGTGTTCTTTCTGGGTGGTCGAAAACTTGAAAGTGACTATGTTGTTCCAGCCAGGCGAAGCGTTTTCAGCAACGATAATTTTCGCACACCATCTCACGCTGGACGCGAATAAAAAGCCAACTCAATTTTGATCAGCGCCAGCAAGGCAAAACAACGCAGCTAGACTCAGGAAAAAGCCCTGTAAAAAAAGATACAGATCTGAAAAATTTCACTTTCATATTATGAGACTTATTCTCTCAATACTATTCTTTTTCATCTTTTCATGTGTGCGATCCCAATCAGAAAGCATTAGCAAAACAAAGTATTTTGACATTACACTGGCCGGTGTAAAAATCGGAGAATTAAAAGCTACACGGACTGTGAAGGATACAACTACTATTTATTTGCTCGACAGCAACGTGCATTTTTGGCTTATCTTATCCGTTGCGCTACATCACCATATTGAAACTGTGTATCGTGGAAAAAATCTATTTTCCTCAATCTCTGTCTCTGAGAGCAGCAATGGAACCTTTACTTCTTCAGTCATTTGGAAGGGTGGGCATTATCAGACAAGCGTAAATTCATATAAATACAAAAATTCGGACTCCATTTACGAGCCGGTGGAATGCAGCATTGCTCGATTCTATTTTGATGAACCTGTTAACATCCGGAAGACGCTGGCTGATGCTTACGGGATTCTGGCCGCTGTAAAAAAAGTGAAGCCGGGAAACTATGAAGTAGAAGGGCAGGGGAATATCAATAAATACTTTTATGAAAACGGTGAATTTGTGCGCGCCAGCATTTTTAGTAAAGTAAGGTACGAGGTGGTTGCTCGGAAATGAGCAAAACATTTTTTCAGGGTTTTTGATTTCAATGCCGCAGCTTCCGCTTCAGGAGAAATATCTATCGAACACGTTTGCAATTCTGATTGTTAGAGAGAAATCTGCTTGTAATGCTTCCTATAAAAGCACCTAAGTGCTTCATCATCAGCGAATGATTTCAAAATGTCTGAATATTAATCGGTCGATTAATTCATCGCTAAATATTTTTTTCTCAAAATGACTTATTTAAAAAGCTTCAATTCAACTCCAAAATGAAGAATTCTAAAAAACATAGATCAGAATTAAAACGTTTTTAGCATTAAAGATGTTTTCCAGGACGTAAGTAAGAACTTTTATTCCGATCTTGCGTATTGGCTTTAAATTATAGTTGGTTATGAAAACACATGCAAAAATTCACATCAATCCTATCCATCGCGATTTATTTATTGCGTTGGTTGCAGGGTTCACTATGGCTGTCATTATTGTTTCGGCGGTGGTGATTGTTATCGGGTAACCGTAACGAATAAGGCCCCGCCCTGACATTGTCGGGGCGGGGCCTTTTCTTTTTCAAAATTCTTCTAAAGTTTATCCTTTAAATTCCATTTCCGGCCGGGCAGAAATCCATTCCTCACCATCTTCAAAAACTTCCTTCTTCCAGATCGGTGCCTTTTCTTTCACAGTATCGATTATAAACTGACAAGCATCAAATGAATCCTTACGGTGTGGTGTAGATACTGCAACGACAACAGATACTTCACCTGGTTTCAACGTCCCGATCCGATGACTAATCGCCCAACCCAATAGGGGCCATCGCTGGGAAGCTTCATCAATAATTTTCCTGATTTCTCCTACCGCCATTGTCTCATACGCCTCATACTCAAGCCATAACACATTTTTTCCATGCGCATTGTTGCGAACTGTTCCAATAAAAACATTAACAGCCCCTGCACTCAGGCTGGTAGCTGTCTCAATCACTTTCTGAACATCGATGTGCTTTTCAGTTATTTTAATCATGATTTAGTGGGGTTGGGTTGAACAAAAGTGTCGTGTAAATGAAGGTAATTAAATGATGTACAATTCACAAAAAAAAATTCATTTTAACCGCCGCTAACAGGCGGAATAAGTGCTATTTCGTCCGAATCTTCCAGGATTCTGCCCTCTTCCGCATAATCACTATTCACAGCAATATAAAGTGACCGCAAGCCCAGCAACTGGGGAAATCGCTCATTTAACGTGAAGCGCAAGTCTGCAACAGTCTTTCCCTTGATTTCAATGATTGTTTCTTTGCCGCCAAGGATGTCTTTGGTTATGCCGAAAGCCTTGATTTTGAATTTATTCATCATGTAGCCAACCACCGTTTTATGCTAATAATTCCCAAAATAAGGACCTTTCGCTATTAAAAGTAGATAATGGATACAAGTAAAGTTATCCGTAATCTTTATAATTCGTACGCATTAGCGGAATTTGAAGCATGAATGCATGCCCCTGGCAAGGGATAACCATTCAACGTTCCGGGATTATCGATATCTTTGATGTAAATTATTGCGATTGACAACCATTCTCGACAATCATGGGCGCCCTATCACTTACCTGCGGCTAGCCGTCACAGACCGCTGTAACCTGCGTTGCTTTTATTGTATGCCGGAGCAGGGAATTCGTTATTTGCCGAAGAAAGATGTCCTCACGTTTGAGGAAATCCAACGCTTAATCTCACTGCTCGCCTCCATGGGAATCACAAAGGTCCGGCTCACCGGCGGTGAACCGTTTGTACGAAATGATTTGATGAAACTCATCCGGGGTATTACAAAAATTCAGGGCATTGAAGAACTTCACCTTACCACGAATGGTGTCCTGACCGGTAAACATATTCCGGAGCTGAAACAATTGGGGCTCGCATCCGTAAACCTCAGCCTTGACACACTCGACAAACAAAGATTCCATGCCATTACCAGAAGGGATGAATTTGAACCAGTAATGAACACCCTTAATCTGTTGATGGAGCACCAAATGCCCGTCAAGATCAATGCCGTGGTGATGGACGGAAAAAATATTGAAGACATTCTTCCGCTCGTTGAATTGACCAGATTGAATAAAATAGATGTGCGGTTCATTGAAGAGATGCCGTTTAACGGTGAGGGTAACCATTACCCAACCTTGCATTGGACCTACAAAAAGATTCTGGAATATATTAAAGGTCACTATCCAGAAATCATTAAGATACCGGATCCGGTATCTTCAACATCTTCAAATTACCAGATTCCGGGCCATATGGGTAACCTTGGCATTATCGCGGCTTTCAGCCGGACTTTTTGCGGAACCTGTAATCGCATTCGTGTGACCGCACAGGGTATGCTAAAAACCTGTTTGTACGATGATGGTGTACTGGATATCCGTCAATTGCTTCGTGCCGATCTCAAAGATGATGCTTTGAAAGTGAAATTATTATCTGCATTTCAAAACCGGGCAAAGGATGGCTTCGAAGCCGAAGCGAGCAGAAAGAACAAAATTCCGGTCTCAGAGTCTATGTCCACGATTGGCGGATAGCCTGACCAATATTATTTTTCCGATAATTTCACCATCGAATTTTCCAGTAGCGCCGGGGCGTTAAATTAATTATTAACCGGATCTGCGCCGGGTTTGATTTGAAATAAAGATCCCGATCGGGTATCGTGCCCTATTCCGCGCTGTCCTATCATATACAACTCCCCAGATTCGTCCGCACCAAAACTGTTTATATAGTACTTTGGCATTATCAATTCTTCCTCCCCATCCTTGAATACCTCTCTTTTTTCGGCGGAGAATTCATCCAGGTTGTCAACAACTACTTTTGCCGGTATTTTCACCTGCAGGTCATTGAGGTAGAACATATCACCGCTCCAGTCTGCAATGATTACTTTGCCGCTCATTGGAGAATTGATTTTACCGTTGCAAATATGGCTACCCACAATGGCACTTCCGAATCCAATTTCGTGGTTATATTCTGCAAGGGGGAATGCGGGCTCTGTCTTGATTGAATCTTTAGTCTGGTTCTCAGAAAGCAGGGTACCCTCATAAACAGGCCATCCATAATTTTTGCCTCGTTCAACGATGTTCACCTCTTCTCTTAATTGATTGCCAACATCTCCGCAGATCAAAACCCCGCTTACAGGATCAAAGGAAAATCTATAGGGATTCCTGAATCCATATGCCCAAACTTCCGGCGATGGACTGTCCAGGAAAGGGTTATCTGCCGGTACTTTGTAAGGTTGGTCGTGGTTAATATCAATGCGCAAAATGGAGCCAAATAGATTGTTTAGATCCTGGGCATTCCCTCTTGAATGCTTTCCTGAACCTTCTCCAACACCCACATAGAGCATGCCATCCGGACCAAACGCTAGGTGTCCGCCATTTACAAAATAACCTTCACAGTTGAGTTCCATGATGATTCTTTCACTATCCGGGTCTGCTTTGTCCGGATCTTCCGGGCTGATTTTGAATTCCGATAACCGTGCTGTATAGCCGGTACTATCCAGCCTGGATTCATGGCTGTAGTAAACAAAGAATCTCCCGTTTTCCGGAAAACGGGGATGAAAGGCCAATCCGAGTAAACCCATTTCCGAAAAGCCAGGTAACCGATCTTCGACAAGATCACTGATATCAAGAAAGGGTTCCTTCATGGGCATCTTATTCTTCAGCAAGACAATCTCACCCTTTTGCAGTACTACAAATAGCCGGTTAGAACCATCACCAGCGTTGGTAACATAAATGGGAATATCAAGATCACCAGCGATCTGCACTAATCTTACGTGTAAGGTGTCGCGTGATGAATCACCCAATTGATCAGTAGCTGTTTTTGTCTGACATGAAAATAAGAAGGCAACCAGGAAGAGCGTGAAAAAAACAATCAATTTTGTCATCATGAAACAGGAAGGGTTTGGTTAAAATACCTTTAATTGTTTTGCTTACAAAATATTTTTATCCTGTGGACTACTAGTTGATGGGCATAAGTATGAATATCACGATCGCGTTGTATTGGTATTAATTGCCTTTATATACCGGCAATGCGCCGGGTATCTTACCCACAGTCCCGTTTATCTCCCATATTCTCATCTGATGAAGTTTTATTCTGCCGCCTGCCGGACATATCCATTGCCAAACAAGAAATGGCATGCGCTGAGTTGCAAAAGTTCGCCTTGAAAAAGGGGCTAATTACCCAATCCTTCCTATTTTGCGGCGTATTAATCGACCGGCATGAAAAAGATAAATTTCGTTACGCATATCCTTCCTCACGGAATTGCCATTGCTGTATTTTTGATCGTTACCATTTTCTTTTACAATCCCATTTTCTTCGAAAACAAAGCCATAAACCAATCGGATATTCAACAATGGGAAGGCTCCTCGAAGTCGATGCGCGATTTTCGGCAACAGACGGGAGAAGAGCCGCTGTGGTCTGAATCCATGTTCAGCGGCATGCCGGGCTATCTTGTCAATGTGGAGTGGGGAAACAAAGTTGTTGGCTATCTCAAAAGCATTCTTGCATTTAAGCTCCCACATCCCGTTGCCAACATCTACCTGGCTTTCTTATGTTATTACATTTTACTACTGACCTTTGGTGTAAGACCCTACCTGGCCATTGGAGGTGCTATCGCATTTGGCCTTTCCTCTTATTTGATTATCGGGCTTAGTGTAGGGCACAGTTCGCGAATCGGTGCCATTGCGTTTATGCCGCTTGTTATGGCTGGCATCCATCTTGCGTTTACAAACCGAAGAATATTAGGATTTGGTGTCACTACTGCCGGGCTTGCGCTGCACTTCCGTGAGAATCATTTGCAGATGACCTACTACCTATTGCTTATTGTCGCCATATATGGCATTATACAACTCATCCTGTTTCTAAAAGCAAAGCAAGGTTTTCAGTTCCTCCAATCAGTCGGCGCGCTTATGCCTGCCGTAATCATTGCAGTAGGTACCTTCTTCGGACCCATGTGGGCCATCACGGAATACAGCACCTATTCCCGTGGAAAGTCTGAATTGACTGCACCAGACACTAGAGAACAATCAAGCGGGCTGGACAGGAGTTATGCTTTTCAATACAACTATGCTATTCTGGAACCGCTGACTTTGCTGATACCAAATTTTTATGGAGGCAGTAGCCAGCATTTAATGGCAGCTGATCAAGATAGCTACGTGTACAAGGCCCTGGCGCGCACGGGTGATGAAAAGACGTTTAACCAGCTGGCCTATTATACCGGTGCCTATTGGGGACCTCAAACTCCCCTTCCCTATTATGCGGGTGCAATAATTGTATTTTTATTTGCAGTTGGCATTGCATTCGCAGAAAAAAAATATACGTGGTGGCTTGTTGCGGTTTGTGTTCTTGCCGTAATGATGAGTTGGGGCAGTAATTTTGCCAAATTCAATTACTTCATCTTCGACTACCTTCCTGGATACAATAAGTTCAGGTCCGTAACCTTTGCCGTGATCATGATTATCATGGCAATGCCCCTGCTTGGGCTGCTTGGTGTAGAGAAGATTATGGTGGAAGGGTTAACCAAACCAAATAAGAAAAAGCTACTCATCGCATTTGGTGCAACGGGAGGCATATGCCTATTTTTCATACTATTTGCCGGCATGCTCAGCTTCGTGCGGCAGGGTGAAGAACAACTCCCATCCTGGTTCATCAGCGCTTTAGCCGATGATCGCAAAAGCCTGTTGAGGAGTGATGCCCTCCGATCACTGGCATTCATCCTGGCTGCATTTATTGTACTCTATTTAGAAATATGGAAAAAGATTTCGCCATTGGCATTTTATTTCTTTTTGATAGCCATGATCACGATTGATATTGCCATTGTAGACAATCGTCATTTCACCAAAGAAAACTATAAGCGGAAACGTGAAAACGCAGCCTTCATAGCTTCAGAGGCGGATCAGGAAATTTTGAAAGACAAATCGTACTACCGCGTCTACAATTTACAGAATGCTTTCCTGGAGGCAAGGACTTCGTATTTCCACCATTCAGCAGGCGGATATCATGGCGTTAAGTTAAGGCGATATCAGGATCTCTATGATTCGTGTTTGTATAAGGAAACCAATGAATTAATCCGCAACGTTCAAGCAGGCAACATGGATCTTAATCAATACGGCGTGATAAACATGCTCAATATAAAATATATGGTATTCGGGCCGCAGCGGGATAATATTATTCCTAACATGGCGGCAAGTGGAAACGCCTGGTTTGTAAAGGATTTAATTGTGGTAGACACACCTACAGAAGAACTAAAAACTGTATGTGAACTGGATACGCGAAAAACGGCAGTAGTAAATGGCTCCGAATTTAAGGTAGAAAGTTTTGCGTTTGATAGTACAGCCACGATTAGCCTAACCGAACATAATCCCAACCATCTGAAGTATGAAAGTCAGTCGCAGGAAAATGTCTTTGCTGTTTTTTCTGAAATTTATTATCCGAAAGGGTGGGTAGTAACCATCGATGGAAAGGAGGCAGAAATATTACGTGCGGATTACGTACTGCGTGCTATGCCGGTTCCTGCGGGCAAACACTCGATAGAATTCAATTTCCGGCCTCGTGCCTATGTGGTTGGAAACAAAATAACGACCTTCTCATCCTGGCTTATGCTGCTTGTTGTATTAGGAAGCATTGGATGGACATTTAAAGAATCAAAAGACGAGTAGAAATATTATAATCTATGGACAAGGGAACACGAAGGTGAGCGGATAATGAATATGGATTTGAGGAATGGTCGCAGTCAGGACAAAATATAAACGCGAATTGCAGGGCAAATTACTGTATTTGATTTAGCGTCACCTTTTCTCCTTTTCGGGTAAGCAAATGGATAATAGTCAAAGAGACCAGGTAAGTAAAACCGCACAATGTGAAGAGTAAGTTGTATCCACCTACCAAATTACCGGCGGCTTTATAGGCATCCAACAGTGTTCCCACCAGCATTGGAAAGAGGATACCGCCTATGGCTCCCGCCATACCCGCAATACCGACAACAGAACTAACGGCCTCGGTAGGGAACATATCCGAAGCCATCGTAAAGACATTTGTTGCCCAGGCCTGGTGCACCGCTACGGCAAGGCTGATCAGGCCTACGGCCATCCACGCACTGGTTGCAAATTGGGCAAGTATGATAGACACTTCCAATGCAGCAAACAACAATAACGATGCCTTCCGGGCACGCAACGTAGGCCACCCTCTCTTAATCAGCCATGAAGAAAAATATCCACCACCAATGCTACCAACGGTGGTTGCTGCATAAATGATCATCAATTGCAGGCTTGGTTTTGTCAGGTCAAGGCTAAAGGTCGAAGCGAAATACGATGGAAGCCAAAATAGAAAGAACCAAAAAATCGGATCGATTAAGCCCTTGCCTGTGATCAATGCCCACGTTTGCGGAAATGAAAAAAGCCTCTGCCATTTAATCGCATGCTTCGATTCCAGCATTTTTATTTCGTCCTGACCACTCGTGATATAGTGATATTCTTCAGCAGACAACCGTTTCTGCTTTGCGGGAATAGTATAAAACAGCAACCAGAAGATTAACCAGATAAATCCAAGCGCTCCGGTAATCCAGAATACTTCCTGCCAGCCGAAATAATTCAAAATTAACGGGACAACCAGCAAAGCCAGCACGACGCCAACGCTTGTTCCCGAATTAAAAATACCTGTCGCCAGCGCGCGCTCCTTGGAAGGAAACCATTCGGAAACAGTTTTCATGGCCGCGGGAAAATTACCTGCTTCTCCAAGTCCCAGCCCTATTCGGGCGATACTAAAACCAGTAACGCTCCGGGCAAGCGCATGAAACATACCCGCAAGACTCCATATTACAATTGTAATGGTATAGCCCGCTTTCGTGCCGATGCGATCAATGATTCCCCCTGAAACCAAAAGACCGATTGCATACGCTGCCGTGAATGCCATCACTATTCGGGCAAAGTCAGTTTCGGTCCATTCAAACTCTTTTTCCAGCAAGGGCTTGAGCAATCCGATTATTTGCCGATCCAAATAATTTATCGTAGTGGCAGAGAACAACAATACAACAATGAGCCAGCGGTAATTTTTAATAGTTGTCATAAGTGGGTTTTGGGAACAAGAAATTACCAGCCATGAACAGATCCGTCATTGCTCTGCAAAATCGGATGTGGGAACTTTGTTTTGGTCACGACCTCCATCACAAACGTAGCTTTTTTTGGATCAAAGTTGACCCCCAGACCAGGGCTTGGGTTAAGGTAGAGTTTGCCATGCTTAAAGTGTAAGTATTCATCATTGAAATACGGAGGTCTTTCAGGCTCACCACCTGCCAGCTCCATCATACAGCGCGTCGGACTACTTGAGCCCAATACGTGAACAAGCGCTGCCGTTGATAATGGTCCGGTAAAATGGGGAATCATTCCTACGTAATGCGTTTCACACATCGCGGCAATTTTTTTAAGTTCCAGGATGCCCCCGGAATTTGGCAACGTAATCCTGCTATAATCAATCAACCTATTTTCAATTAACTCATTGATATCCCATCGGTCACCAAACTGCTCCCCCACCGCAATGGGTACTTTTGTCATCTGCCGGATCGTTTTATAGACACCCGGGTTTTCCGACCGGATGATATCTTCTACAAAATAGGGCTCGAGTTTTTCCAGCGCATCACAAATCTTGATTGCCTCCGGCGTATCGAATCGGGTGTGAAGATCTATCGCCCAATTGCCACTGCCGCCCACGGCGTCATCCAGGCGTTTGCAATGTTCAATCGTTTTCTTTGTATGCTCATAGAAATCAAATCTTTCTTCTCCATTTCCGCCGGTTGGTCCCGTTCGATAGGTGCGCAACCCGGCAGCGATACAATCCTTAGCGCGCTCATATTCCGTAGATCCTTTTGAAGCATTGAACCCGGTAGCATAGCATTCGACATATTTCCGCGTAGCGCCTCCGAGAAGTTCATACACAGGAACTCCCAATGCTTTACCTTTAATGTCCCACAATGCCATCTCCAGTGCACCAAGTGCATGGAGCTTTTCTCTTCCAGGTGGATAAAACATACCCCGATAAAGATTCTGCCACAGGTGTTCAATGCTGAACGGATTTTCCCCGATCAGCATTTGTGCAACTTGCTCGATGGTATCCTTGGCACCCCCTTCACCTATGCCGATGATCCCCCCATCGGTTTCCACTGCTACAATTCCGCGCGCCTGGTTGAACAAGGGTTTTGTATAGCCCGGAGCACTGTAGTACCGGATTTTCGTGATCTTCATTTTAACAGGTTCAGGCATCTGGACGTTTGCATAGGCCTTGCTGTTCAACAGGCCTGCGGACACGCCTGCACCAGCTAGTGAAGCCTTTTTAATAAAATTCCTTCGTTGCATACCGTAACTTTTTTGAGATTAGAAGACATTTTGAAGTATGAGTAATCGAATATATGCAATTGGGGATTTTCATTGTCTCAATAAGGGAGAAATCATACTTGCCGCTGCACTGTGTCGCGCTTCAGGGAAGTCTGCAAGGAAATTCATCTAAACCAAAATTTTCATAGTCTAATTTAAAGTTCAGATAGTCAACTATTTAAAAAAATAATCAATTTCTCGATCGGCCCGCCCAATTCCGATCATCCGACGTGGTTAGCCGACCAAGCACCGATAATAACGATAACATGTTCTGCCTCGATTCTTAAACTTATACTAGCCCAAAGGTTGTTTCTGATTCGTCGCAGTACTTTTCACTCTACTTCCAAAAGTTAAAGTTTATCTGAAAATCGGTTGTTTTGACGATAGCTTCTTTTGCCGACCAATCCTTATGGCATAATTTGAATCATTGATTTATAGGTGGAGCTTTAATTTCTGTTTGATGTATAGAACCGGGAAGAGAAATACTCCTGCGGACGAAATCTTGAACGAAACCTATTGCAAAATCAGTAATGCCTTTCGTTTTCGATCAGGAATCCCATCCCATTTTAACAAACATGCATTCTATCCATCCTAGAAATAGAAGTGACATGTATCCATTTCTAGGATGGATACATGTCACTTCTATTCATATAAACAGATTACAGTGCTGCCTTACTTGACAAAAGGGGTAAATGATCATCATGATCAGACCTTAAAACAAAACGAACCGGAAGCTATCCGAAGATAAGCATTAGCAGACAGGAGAACCCATGAAAGGAATATTTATACTTTGTGCCATAGCACTCTCCGTTACTTTGACGCCTGCGCGTGGTCAGGCAACAGGTCCTCAATACAGGCAGTTTTTCTTCAATCCCTATCTATCGAACCCCGCATTTGTAGGAATTAACAACAGGGCAGAAGCTAATCTTGTTTACCGACAACAATGGATCAATTTTGCGGACGCCCCTGTCGCAATGGGTGCAAATTTCCAATTTCCAACAAGCAACCGTGTTGCTTTGGGATTTAATGTATTTTCAGAAAAGCAGGTACTATTACGCAATACAAATTTCACGGCAACATTCGGGTATATTGTTCCTATTGCTGCTAACCAATCGCTTCGATTCGGACTTTCAGGAGGCGTTGGATTAAACAAGTTGGATCTTACCGCGGACGAGCTAAATACCAACGATCCTGTTATTGCGAATGCTTCAGGCAATAACTTTTATGTCAATGGGAACTTTGGTATAGTCTATACAAATGCTGGCCTGAAGCTTGGCTTTGCTTTGACCGATATTTTTAAGTCCAATTCATTTAGTGCCGGAAGCTTCAATGAACTTAAACTCTCAAATCTGAAGAACAGACTTTACTCCGCAAGCTACAAATTTGATCTTGGCGTCATGGGTAATGTTTCTTTGGAGCCCTATGTATTGTACCGGCAAAGCGCAGACGGATTACAGGATGCCTGGGAAGTTGCGTCGTTGGTATACTTTAAAAACAAGTTCTGGACCGGTGGGAGTTATAATCAAAATAATGGACTCGCGCTTTTTCTTGGTATGAATGTGAAAGAAGCTTTCAGGTTTAGCTATAGCTATGAATTTCCACCCTTTAAGTCGGGGTTCACATCGAACAGCTCCCACGAACTTCACATAGGCATTAAACTAGGGAATAAAAAATCCAAATACGCTGCTAAAACATCTCGGGGAGCAGTACCCATATATGGTGATGTTGAAAACGACGTGGTAATTCCGGAAGATGAAAGTCAGGAAGTAATTGCAGAAGTTGAAAGCAATGAAGCGAATCAGGAAGTAGAGAGCAAAGCGGTAACCAGGGCACCTCAGAATAATTCGGTAATTCCCGTAGAAGAGAAGTCCATAGGCGATCCAGACATGCCTTCCGGTGGAAAGATACACCAGAAAAGATTTGTTGTCAGTAACCAACTGCATCCGGTAGAGACGGAAGCGCCTATCGTAGTGCCTATTGTAGCATTGGAAAAAGAACCGGTTGAAGAAATTCCAGTAACGCCAGCCAACGCAGAAGAAACAGATAGAAAAGCACCGAAGGCTCCTTCCTTAAAACCCAACGAGGCCTTTACGATGACGCGTGGTCACCACTATGTAGTTGTCGGCGTCTTTGGTGTGCTTGACAATTCCATGCGATTTACGAAAGAAATGATTGGCAAGGGTTACCATGTCAATGTTGCTCTTAATCCTGAAAATGATATGTACTACGTCTACATCGATTCAACTTTTGACGAGGAAGAAGCAAAAAAGGTAAGAAACGAATATAAGCGTAAGAATTTGTTTAAGGATGCCTGGGTGTTTACACTGGAATAAAACTTTCGGATTGATATAAAAAAGTGCCCTGAAATTCCTGATGTATTTCAGGACTTCTTCAGCAGTACTACTAAAATTCTTGGGATTCCGCGCCGATCATCATCGTCAAAATACTCATTCACGTCAAGCAATGTAAGGCCGTATTTTCCTGGTATTTGAATAAAATCTGAGGTATGGTGATCAAAACAGGGAAGCACGTGCGTTCCATTGCCCGTTTCAAACCGGGCTTTCGTCCCTGTATATTGTTTATACGGGTGAAGTTCACCAACATACACACATCCCCCTGGTTTTAGCGAAATTGCCGCCTCTTTGAAAACGCTATTGAGATCTGAAATATGTTCTAACACCAAACTGAAACTGATCAGGTCATACAATCGATCCCTGAACGACCACGCAGCGGTAATATCCCCAGAGATGAATTTCACGTTATCATTGGTCAACTTTTTTTTGGCAATCGACAACATCTCATCTGACAAATCAACTGCTGTTACATGCTTTGCTTTTTGAACGAACCATGCGGTATTCTTACCTGTACCACAGCCAAGTTCCAGGCAATCTTCAAATGAAATATTTGCAAGGGTCTTGCGCAACGCATGCCCTTCAAGGTCTCTCGTTCTGTTAATATTCGAATCGTACTGGCCCGACCAGGCGTCGTATGCTTGTTTGGTGTTCATTGGTAAAATGCTTGATTTTGCGCTACATGCCCAATCCTTCAAAGAGGGATTTGGCACCTTCCTGGCAACGTTGTTTTCTCAATTTCCCGGATACTTCCAGTCCCCACGGTAAGCTCGGCTTAAGAGTTTGTTCGCCTCTGCATCACCTTTAATCAAGCCCTTATCGCCATCCCATGCAACGCTCCTCCCAAGTTTCCAGCTCAACATCCCGAGCAGGCTCATGTTAGTAGAGCGCTGACCGATTTCTATATCACACACGGGCAGCGTATTGGTTTTAATTGAGCTCAGCAAGTTTGCCCAAAGGGCCGCAATATTTTGCTGATCAGGTTCATCCAGCTTCGGATCCTGATGGATGGCTGGTTTTTTACTGTCCGCAGGATAGAAGGTCCAGCCATCAAGCCAGCCCATGTGGAAAGTGCCCTCCGTGCCATAGAAATAACAACCAAGGTTTGTTTTCTCGGCATTATTCCCCGCGTATTGCCGATGTTCCCACGAAGCTGTAAAGGATTCAAATTCAAATATCACATTCTGCGTATCAGGGGCATCCGTGTTATCTTCTCTGATAAACCGGTTCGCCGTTGAAAATATTTTTTTTGGATGTTTTTCATCTGTCCACCAAAGAATCTGATCCAGCCAGTGAATCCCCCAATCGCCCAACTGTCCATTGGCATAATCCAGGTATCCCCTAAACCCCTTGGGGTGAATCGTTGTGTTGAACGGACGGAGCGGGGCGGGGCCACACCACATGTTCCAATCCAGCGTTGATGGCGCTTCACTATCGGGTGTCTTTTTCCCTGGCCCACCACCATAGTGAACGAAAGCCCTTACTGAACCAATCTTCCCGGCCTTACCGGACTTCAAAAACTCCATTCCTGAAATATTATGAGGCGATACCCGGCGATGTGTGCCAACCTGGACCATGCGTTGCGTATCGCGCGCTGTACTTACCATGGCTTTTCCTTCATTGATGGTATGGCAAATCGGCTTTTCAACGTAAACATGGGCACCCATCTCCATGGCAGCGATCGCGATGAGCGGATGCCAATGATCGGGCGTTGCAACAATTACGATTTCAGGTTTCTCCTTTGCCAGCAATTCACGGTAATCGCCGTATAATTTTGGCGTGTCCCCGTTAAGCCGCTTCACTTCAGCGGCTGTCGCGCTTAGTTGATTGGCGTCCACATCACAAAGTGCGATGATCTTACTTTGACCAGCCTGAATGGCGCAGCGCAAAATGTTGCCACCCCACCAACCCGAGCCAATTAATGCCGTGCGGAATATTTTGTCTTTACCCACAACACGAATAAGTGGTGCCGAAGCGAAGGCCATCCCCGCAGCAGTTGTTCTTTTTATAAATTGTCTCCTTTGCATACCTTAATATTTTGAAACGGAAATTAAACAATTCAATTTTTATTTCATGGCAATAATCTCAATTCATGCCATAGTCCCATGGCATGAATCCAATTGCGCAGATCTGTTCAAGATTATTATTCCGGGATAATTGAGAAGCGGCAAGTGAAGACCGAAGTTAATTTTGGAATGAACCCGGCGCCGCGATCGGAGGCATATGGATATCTAAAAAATGACTTCGACATATCCTTGGGAGGGCCGTTTGATATGCCCGTGCAGTAATCCTGGCCGCCACGATGGTCCTTTTTCAATCAATCGGATCGCTTCCTGATCATGTGCAAGCGAGAGACTTTTGATCACGACAAAATCCCATATCGATCCATCCACGCCTACATTGAAGATAACCTTCACAATGCCTGATTCATTTTTCAGGCTATCTGGAACGCGCCTATTTTTATTGAGGTATTCGTTGAAAGCCTTCATCCCGGTCACAGGAAACGGGTACTGACTCAGTTGATCATACACATAACGCTTTCCATCCTTGTCCTCTGATACTCCGTGGACCAATCGGTTGTCTCTATACAATTCATGGTAATAGGGTTTCCCATCCTCATGAAATCCAAACCAGTCACCCTCTCTTCTCCCGTCGTAATAACTGCCTTCTTCAGCTATTTGTCCATTTGGATGCCAGGACACAGCTTTGCCTTTTCCATTAACAACTTGCGCATTACCGAGCGAATCCATTACGCTTTTCGTGAAGGCTCCATTGTTGTAATATACTTCTGTCTCCAGGGCACCATTCCAATGATAGCTTTCCCATTTTCCAACAGCATCTTCTTTTACATAACGCCCAGCCGAGGCATACCTACCCCTTTCGCTATAATATAAAAAAACACCGTTCTTCATGCCGTCCAGATATTTACCCTTCATTTGAATACTTCCATTTCGGTAATAGTCATATACCTGACCTTGCCATCTTCCCAGGGAATCTATCGATCCAATTCGATAGTAAACTGAAGCCGAGGGATCTTCAATCTCCTTCCATGCCGCATCATAAAAGACTCTTCTTGTTTCAAGTGCCGGTCCAGGGTCTTCAGTAGTTTTGGTTTCTTCAGCTTCAGCCTCCGGCGGACTATAATTTAAGCTGTACTGAAACGGGAGTATGCCGTCGAATTCTTTATCGACAATTTCCAGGCTATCCAGATACACATAGGATTCGTGCTCAATTAACGCTATTCTGAACGTTGCCTCCAGCCTTCGCAGTTTAACATAGTTGGCCAGATTCGCCGTATCGGCCCTGAGTTCTGATGGGATACGCTGCAAGGCGTGAAGCGATCGTCCGATTGAATCCCACTCCGGAACAATGGCCACCAGACTATCCTTTATCTGAAAATCAGTCAGCTTGTTTCTGTAAAGCTGATTCGTATAACGCTCGGCTTTCAAAACGCGTTGAAAAATCCGGTAATAGTACAATTGGTCCTTAGGTAAGGCGAACAAGGAGAAAGGTATTAGCACCAACACTATTGCCAAATCTCTCTTTCTCCTCAGTAGTCCAAGTTTGTGCTGCAGTACAGCCAGGAACAGGCCAGCAATACACCCGCCGATGTGACCGGCTATATCAACGCTGAATTGCGTTGTGATGAACGCATTAATAACCACGAAGATGATAAAGTTGATTACAACAGCATTGAGACCTTTCCTGTCCCGAAAATTACCAATCAATTCAGCGCCAAGTCTGTAGCCGTATAGTCCAAAGAGGGCTCCGGACGCTCCTGCGCTAATCGTATACACATTGAACAATAAAGAGAAGAGTCCCGACGCAATACCGCAAAAAAAGTAAACCATCAAAAACCGCACAGGTCCTACTTCCGGTTCCAGCATGCGCCCCATAGAATACAAAGCGAACATGTTTACAAGCAGGTGGAAGATACCGAAATGCAGAAACATAGACATTATTATCCTCCAGGGCTCACCTCCCAGCGTGAATGGATTGAGATTTGCGCCGGCATGAAGAATGGCAAGCACATCCAGTTGGCTGTTCATCATCAGGCTTTCTGAGCCCAAAGCAGTCCAAACAAAAGCAAACACGTTTAGCCCCAGCAGGATAAACGTTGCAAGGGAGTTTCTATTCATCATGTCTATAAACGAGACAATGCCGTAAGTCGTTTTAGTAACGGGGGATGAGAATAGTGAAAGAAAACATATAATGGATGGGGATATAAATCACTTAGGCTGTCAACCGATAATCTCTTGAGGGCATTGGCAAGTGCAGTCCCATCAAAGGTGTTGCGCGCAAAGGCGTCAGCTTCAAATTCATTCTTACGACTATACATATTCATAAATAATCCTGTAACCGCTGAAATCGGTGAAAACAAAATTCCAAATGCCAGCAGGTTTAGATGAACAGCCAGTTGTGTACCGCCCAGTGCCAGCGAAACATTTTCAGAATACACCATTTTCGACATGACAAACAAGGTAAATACAATCTGAAGAATTGAAAGGACATATCCCCACACAACATGCTTCTTTTTAAAGTGCCCTACCTCGTGCGCTAGCACAGCTACCAGTTCATCATTCGAGTGTCTCTCAATCAATGTGTCATACAAGACAATCTTCTTCTTTTTCCCAATACCTGAAAAAAACGCATTTGCCTTTTTTGATCTCTTGGATCCATCAATAACAAAGATACTATCCAAGGGAAATTTCACTTTCCTTGCAAAATCCTCAATAGCCGTTTTCAATTCACCATCCGGTAGCGGCGTAAGCTTATTGAACATGGGAAGAATGAGTGAGGTGTAAAACATGTTTATAAACAAGACAAAAATAGCGGCAAGCCCTGAAAACCAGATCCAGAAGTTCGGCCCGATAGTCTGGACAAGATAAATTAATGCTGATAGCAAACCACCACCTACGACTGCCGCCAGCAGATAGCCTTTAAGTTTATCTGTTATAAATGTCTTTAACGTTGTCTTGTTAAACTCGTATTTTTCCTCAATTACGAACGTGCTGTACCATTGAAAAGGAATTGTCAGGATATCGGAAGCCAGCATCAAGACACCAAAAAATGCCAAAGCCAGCAAGATATTACTTCCAAAATATGGCCTGAGCCAGCTATCTACCCATCCGAATCCACCACCTAACAACATACCAAAGGACAGTAAGAAACCGAAGGCAGATGTGACAAATGAAAATTTGGCAAGGTCCCTGTGGTATGCCAGTGATTTCATATATTTTTCCTTTTCATAGAAAGCTTCGATCTCTTTTGGAATATCTGTACGCTGTGCTTTCAGGTTTATATAATCCAATACCTGGTCAAACAAATAACTGACAAGCGTGATCGATAAAATAATGATGAGTATAGTATTCGCTTCCATTATGCCTGGTTCAATTTGATGATAAAAGTTTTGTGTGAGGTGATCAAATTGGTACAATGTTACCAAAATACTTCCTGGTTTCAACGCCAAATTCAGTTGAATAATTACCTCCGGGAGGAAGTAAAAAAATATCGCCTGACCACAGCAAAGCTTCTATAAACTCATTCGCGTTCAGCCAAAAAAAGTTGAGAATTTTATGACGCCAATTGGGAAATTACCGGGCAGGTGCTCAATTCATATCAGCGCAAATAGCACGCTATACACCGGTAAGAATCACCCAATGCCGTGCAACACAAACAAACCCTGAGATGGCCCCCAGGACTTGATACAGTGAGTACCGATTTAAGGAATTCGATTTGCAGGGAGTTTACCGCAAATGTATCCAAAACATGTTACCGGCTGGAAAGGCAGTGCACTATTTCTTCTTCGCTGCCGCCGTTTTACGCTTGGCTTGTGCTTTCAATTCTTTAAGCTTACTAGTAAGTTTTCCCTTTGCAGCCGTCAATTTTCCCTTTGCAGCCGTCAATTTTCCCTTTGCATCGGCTACTTTACCCTTTACATCTGCTGATACCTTCTTAGACTTATCGGCGATCTTTTTACGCGTATTTTTTCCACTATCGGGCGCCATCAATACACCTGCCAATGCACCCGCAGCTGCACCTGCCAATAAACCTCCGGCAACTTTCAATGCCGTGCTGGATTTACCAGACTTCTTATTTTTATCGGACGTTTCTTTTTTGTTTGCTTCCATAATATTCTTTTTTATAAACAAAACACATTAACCGAACTGTTCTAATATAAGCATATGGCAGCGGTTTAACAAGTTTTACCGATCAGTAATTTGCGCAAAGTGGTGCAAAGAATTTGCAACTACCAGTATATACAATCCGGTTTATTTTTGCCCTTGTGATTGGCTTTGCGCAAATGAAACAACGTGCTGTTTTTGCACGCCCACATGATCGATTCCTAACGCTACTACATCTCCCGGTCTGAGATAAACCGGGGGTTTCTGCGCTAAACCAACACCGGAGGGCGTCCCTGTTGAAATGACATCGCCAGGTAAAAGTGTCATGTGCTCACTGGTATAACTTATCAGCTTCGCAATGTTATAAATCATATCCCTCGTATTGGCCTGCTGCCTGGTCTTTCCATTTACGCTTAACCAGAGATCCAATTGCTGTGGATTTGCCAGATTTTCAGCTAAAACCAAATAGGGTCCCAGTGGCGCAAAACTGTCAGCGCTTTTTCCTTTGTCCCATTGCCCTCCATCCTTCTCCAATTGCCAAAAACGTTCACTATAATCATTGATCACCGTGTATCCGGCCACATAATCCATGGCTTCAGCTTCACTCACGTAAGAGGCCCGCTTACCAATAATGACTGCCAGTTCGACCTCCCAATCCAGTTTTTGAGCACCTTTCGGAATAATGACATCATCAAAAGGCCCGCACAAAGCTGTAGTAGCCTTAAAAAAAATGACAGGCTCACTTGGAATGGCAGCTGACGTCGTGGCTCCGGATCCTTCCTTAACGTGTTCAGCGTAGTTAAGCCCTATGGCAACGATCTTAGATGGCCGTGCCACGCAAGAGCCATAACGCTCATGCAACGCTACCGTAGCACATTTGGCAGCATGGGTTACCAACCAGCTTTGCAATCTTTTGACGCCGTCGGTCGCAAAAAACTTTTCGTCAAAGTCTTCGCCAAACGATGATACATCAAGCCGGGTGCCATCAGGATATTCTACTGCCGGTCTCTCCTTATCAAAATTTCCATATCTGAATAACTTAATGTCAGCCTGGTTTCTGGTCTGCGCCGAAAGTGCCGCATAGAACAGAAGAAAAAAAAGTAGTAGTGATGTTTTTTTCATTTCTTCACAGTAAGGCTAAAGTTTATTCAAAAAATCCATATTGTGTTTCATGCTCTCGAGCGGAGTACTTTCGTATTCTTCCTGCTCAATAAAGATATACTTTACGCCTGACTGTTTCTTTAACGATAGCATCTTTGCAATATCCAGTCCACCCTTTCCAAACTCGGTGCTTTCTCTTTTGGCCATGTCCATATCCTTGAGGTGCCAGAGCGGAAAACGACCCTGATACCGGGTAAAGTAGTCCTCAGGATCTTTGCCGGCAACAATAGTCCAGCCCAGATCCAGCTCCATATGCACTAAATCAGCCTGGCAATTGTCGAGCAGTACATCGTACAGCACTTGACCATTTTCCGATTCAAATTCATATTCGTGATTGTGGTATCCGAATTTCAGATTCAACTTTTTGCACTGTTCACCGGCCTGATTGAAGGCTTCCGCAACACGCTTATAGTTATCGACCGTTTGGCCTTCGGTAGGCATTGTTGAGCAAATAATATATTCCTGACCAGATTCCACAGCTTCCTCCATAGTTTGTTCCCACTTTTCATCGAGGTGCACATGACCACTTCTGAGCGTCATGCCCAGGTCATTGCACGCGGTCTTCATTGCCTTTGCCGTCAAACCATAATAGTGCCCCAGGTCACTTCGGGCAGATTCTATTTGCTTAATTCCGATTTCCGCTATTTTCTTAAGGGTACCCATTGGGTCCGCCTCCATTTCCTTGCGAAATGTGTATAGTTGAAGTCCCATGTTTTCTTCCTTACGGCTCGGCGAGCAAGACTGAAAGAGTAATGCGCTGGCTGCGAGCGTCCCGGTTTGGATTATAAATTCTCTGCGCGTTTTCATCGGTATTTGGGTTTAAATGTGATAGACCAGCTGCATTGCAATATTAGTTCTAATTACATTGATATCATTTGGTTTTCAACAGAATGAATTACCTACTGCTGATGCAGCCATAACTTGTGTAACTTTGTTTAGCGCACCGCCATCTCGTCCTTTGCATCTCCAGTTTAGTTTTTAATCTGCTTATTATTATGTTGTCTTATTATTTCCAATGTTTTTTCAATGGGAATTGATTCAATGGTTAAGCCGCCTCGCCCGGTCATCGTTTCTGCTGCAAAAAGTGAGTTTATAATGGCCTCTTCAGTGGCTTCAATTACAGCCTGAAATAAAATACTTACTTTATCATTTCTCAGTTCGGTATTTGTATTCAGATCCGTATTGCTGTTGTATGGATCCCGAACAGATTCTGCTGTTGAAAAAGCGATTGTATAGTCGCCACTGCCGTTTGATTCATTACCTCCCGCCCGGCCTAATCCCAACATGGCGCGGGAGGCTAATCTTTCCAGGTTTCTTGAAGTCAGCGGCGCGTCTGTTGCTACGACAATCATACAGGAACCATCTTCTTTGTATTCCGTTGTTGTTTCCCGAAACATATATTGACCCAGGTTGACGCCTACAGGCACTCCTGCAATTTGAAGCACTCCGCCAAAGTTGGTTTGCACCAAAACACCAACGGTATAGCCGCCTCGCTTTTCCGGTAATTTTCTGGAAGCCGTTCCTATCCCTCCCTTGAATCCAAAGCAAACCGTACCGGTTCCTGCCCCGACATTTCCCATCCTTACATAACCCGTATCTGCTTTTTCAATGGCCCCTAGTACGTCCTTTTTAGTTACCACTCTTAGTTGAATGTCATTCAATCCGCCGTCATTGGTTTCTCCCACCACCGGGTTAACGCTCCGTACATTTTTATTTTCAGAAAAGGATAAGGTGTAATCGATTAGTGCATCGGCCGCGGTGGGAACGCTCAAGGTATTGGTAAGGATAATTGGAGTCTCCAGATTCCCCAACTCCTTTACCTGGGTATAGCCGGATAGCTTTCCAAATCCATTGCCAATAAAAATAGCAGCAGGCACTTTTTGTTGGAAAATATTTCCCGGATGTGGAAGGATGGCGGTTACACCAGTGCGGATAGCATCGCCTTCGATTCTGGTAGTATGCCCGACTAGTACGCCTGAAACATCTGTAATGGCGTTGTGTCTACCCGGCTTCAGTATTCCAATTTCAATTCCATAATCGCGTAGAACTTTCTGTTGCGCTCCAGATTCCAAGGCGATAACGACGAAGAAGGAGGCTATTAATGTTTTCATGATGCAGGTTTGTTTAAACCTTTGTATGGAATATAGGTTGCAGAGCAATTTCATCCACTATTGCAGCCTTGCAGGCAGACAAATTGTTCGGGAATTGGATATGAATGAATAATATGATTGAGAACGAATTGATCAAGGACTGATTCCTCCATCTTTCACGCTCAGAACACTTACCTAAACCAATCCTGCCGCTTAATCATTTCTTGCTGCTCTTGCGGTAAGTTCTTCATGTGTGCACGCAACCAGGTACGAAAATCCTGGGTAATAGCCTCTGTCCAGGCCGCATCGATCTGTCCTGCGGTATAGATCCCGGCTTGCAGCCTTGAATGACCAAATTCATCTTTGAGGCGCGTCCATTCGGATGTTTCCACTACCTCGAGCGCAAGATGCGCCGGAATAAAAACAATGCCTTCGCGCAACCCCAGAACGACATCTCCCGGCATCACTGCGGCACGGCCGATCGAAATAGGTGTATTGTAACCAATGATCATGGTCTTATCATATGTGTTCGAAGTTGATGGATCCCAATTTCGATTAAAGACCACGAAATCCTTCAGTTCCAGGATACCTGCCAGATCGCGGGCGCCCCCCCAAATAACCAATCCCGTACCTGTCTTTTTATAAATCATATTGGCGAGATTATCCCCAATGAAAGCCCCGCCAATTTGCCTGTCCATCAGGTCGGCTACCAGTACATCACCCGTTGTGAGCTGATCCATAATCCAGTGTTTGTCTCGCCCTTCTAATCCCCGTGCTTTTCCTTGTTCCGTCACGACATCGGCAACGTCTGCGCGATAGGGAATAAAATCACAAGTCACCGCTCTGCCCACCAACACAGGATTCTCATGTGTCATCACCCACTTCCCCTGATACTGATTGGGATACCCCTGTTCCTGCAACACTCCCCATGCCTCCTCGCAGGTAACCAATTTCATGCGCTCCAGAATTCGATCGGACACCTTAGGACGGTTGTCGGGGAAACGTTCTGCCTTGTATTGCCTGGTATACAGCATCATTTGTTCGGGCGTCAATGTGTAAGGCAATGGTAAGTCGGCTTGTGCACAGGATTGATGGAAAGAACACAACACTAAAAAGAGAAAGATGCATAGTCCGTACATCAACTCCCTTACTTCCATATTGTTCATAAGCCGTCCGTTTGTTTTTCTCCTTATCATGACGTAAACCAATCTATGCTGCCCCTATTCCTGCATTTGGAGTACAATAATGTCGTACATAATAACTAAACATTCATTTTCGGCCGCCAGTCCGCCACTATTCCTACTGCGCTACCCTTCAGCCAACAACTTCGTCAGTGCAATATCCACTTTTTCAAAATCAAAACCGGCTATAATCTCACGCATATTGCGGGCAATATCTTCCAGGCATAAATTACCGATACTCCCTTCGTGGGTGTGTTGCACCGTAGTGGCAGGATGAAAGCTTCCCTGCTCAATGTCGAGCCCCACTTTTTTGTAGGCATCCCGAAAGGGAATGCCGGTTAATACGAGCTTGTTCACTTCCTCTACGCTGAACAGAAATGCGTACTTTTTATCGGCCAGAATATTCTCCTTTACCTTAATGTTAGACAGCATGAGGTGTGTCATGTGCAGGCAATCTTGTATGTGTTGAACGGCCGGAAAAAGTTTCTCTTTTAGCAACTGCATATCGCGATGATATCCGGATGGCAGATTGGTGGAAGCCAAAGCAATGTCATTCGGTAATGCCTGCAATTGATTGCATCTTCCCCTGATTATTTCAAACACGTCGGGATTTTTTTTATGCGGCATTATGCTGGATCCGGTTGTCAATTCGTCAGGGAAACTGACGAATCCAAAATTCTGATTCAGGAAAAGACAAGCATCCATGGAGAGCTTTGCCAGGGTTGCCGCAATGTTGGCGAGGGCACTGGCGACGATACGTTCTGTTTTTCCACGCCCCATCTGAGCATACACTACGTTGTAATTAAGGTCTTCAAAACCCAGCAATGCCGTGGTCATTTTCCGATTTAATGGAAATGATGATCCGTATCCTGCGGCAGATCCCAATGGATTTTTGTTAACGACACGATACGCTGCCTGAAGGCAAATCAAGTCATCCACTAAACTTTCTGCATAGGCTCCAAACCACAAACCAAATGACGAGGGCATCGCCAGTTGAAGATGTGTATAGCCTGGAAGTAGGTGATCCTTAAAATTCTCACTTTGTTGCTGGAGCAAATTGAACAGTGATTCTACTGCTGCCACAATGTTCCTTATTTCCGCGCGAAGGAATAGTTTGATATCCACCAATACCTGATCATTCCTGGATCGGCCGCTGTGTATTTTCTTACCAACATCACCACGCTTCCTTGTTAACTCCAGTTCAACCTGCGAATGAATATCCTCAACACCCTCATCAACCTTAAATTCACCGGCGGCAATTCTGGCATATATATTTTTTAGTTCTGCAGCGAGTACTTTGCGCTCCTGAGGCTTTAACAATCCAATGGACTCGAGCATTGCGATGTGCGCTAGAGATCCCAGGACATCATACTTTGCCAGATACATATCCATTTCCTGATCTTTCCCCACAGTGAATTTTTCTACTTCCTTGCTTGATGTTTTATCCTTTTGCCAGAGTTTCATGTATGGGTAATATTAAATTCAGTTTTGAGAAACGTTTCTGCAATTAAAAATCTTAAGGTCAAACCAGCAGCTACCTGCATCCAAATTAGAAAATGAAAGCTGATGGATCAAACTGACAACGCATTAACTTTCATTCATTCCGCTCCGCGTGAAACTAAGGCAGGATTATGTTGTCTAATAATCTTATGTACGTCTGAATGCCCGTTTCAATTTCATCTAAATAGATGAACTCATCGGCAGAATGTGATCGGGCGGAATCCCCGGGACCAATTTTGACAGAGGGAACGCTGATAAGAGCCTGATCGGATGTTGTTGGGGAACCATACAATCGGATACCCAATTTCTTAGCCGACAGCACCAAAGGGTGATCCTGCGCGATACCTGAAGACCGCATCCTCAAAGAACGCGGCGTGACGCTGCATTTCACATGTTCTTTTATAATAGATAACGCATCCTCCAGTGTGTAGGCATCCGTAACCCGCACATCAATCGTAAACTGACAATCGGCAGGCACGACATTATGCTGACTTCCGGAATGTATTATTGTCACAGACATTTTCATTTCTCCAAGGGTATCGGAAACCTTTGGAAACCGGTATGAACTAAACCACTCGAGGTCAGGTAACGCTTCATGTATAGCATTGATGCCTTCTTCGCGTGCCGCGTGTCCGGGTTTGCCTGTCGCAATACAATCAAGGACCATCAACCCCTTTTCCGCGATAGCCATTTCACAAAGCGTGGGTTCTCCGACGATAGCAAAATCTACAGCGGGCAGTGATGACCAGACACTTTCAATTCCTCCTGTTCCTGAAATCTCTTCTTCCGCGGTAGCCGCCATCACCAGATTGTATTTCGGCAGTTCAATTTGATCATAATGCAAGAAGGTGGCAATGAGTGAAACAAGCGGTCCGCCAGCGTCATTGCTGCCCAGCCCAAACAGTTTGTTATCGATCATTTCCGGTTTGAACGGATCGCGCGTATATCCTGAGTTCGGACGAACCGTGTCGTGATGTGAGTTTAACAACATAGTTGGCTTCGAAGGATCGAAACGCCGATTCTTTACCCACACATTATTACCCTCTCGGTTTGTAGCAATACCGTGTTTCTTAAAAAATGCTTCGATAGCAGACGCTGACACTGCTTCCTCCCTGCTGTAGGAAGGTATTGCAATGAGTTCTTGAAGGAGAACCAGCGCATCTTGATAAAGTTTCTTATGCATGCCGCATATCAACGTTGTGGCAACGCAGGGGTTGCTTGTCGATTATAAAGTTATTAGTGTTCCTGCTGTCTTTTGACCTGTATTTTCAAGCAGGTCTCCTGCCTCCCCGATGAGCACTTCTTTTACGCCCGCGCTAATTGCTGCGTAAGCATTTTCAAGTTTAGGTAAAATTCCGTCCGCAAAAACCTTTTTCGGCAAAAGCTCATCATACAATTTCCTGGGAAGGTGGTGAATAACGGAGTCCATGTTATGTATATCCCGCAGCACACCCTTCTTGTCGAAACAGAAAATCAACCGTACGTCAAAGTGCTTACTCATGGCCACCGCCAAAACAGATGCTATAGTATCCGCATTTGTATTCAGCATTTTTCCTTCCGCATGGGTTAAAGGTGCAAAAACCGGAATGGTGTTTTGTTTCAATAAAAAATGAAGCAATGCCTTGTTCACACCGTCAGCTTCAATATCCCCTACAAAACCATAATCAATATCTTTCACCGGGCGTTTCGTAGCTTTAATCAAATTTCCGTCAGCGCCGGTGATGCCTAGCGCATTACAACCCAGGTGTTGAAGCTTGGCCACGATCTGCTTATTCACCAACCCGCCATATACCATAGTAACAAGATCTAGTGTGGCACCATCTGTTATCCTGCGCCCGGCAATGTAGTTCGATTCGATTCCCATCTGATTTCCGAGATTCGTGGCTATTTTTCCGCCTCCGTGAATCAGGATTTTTGGCTCTTTGATGGCCGCGAAATCTCTCAAAAAGGAATCCAGCGCCGTCGGGTTATCCAGCACATTTCCACCGATCTTAATGATGAACAGTTTATTCATATGACGATAAGGACCTTTTCCTAATTTTTCAGTATCTCACTAAGTACTGCCTGCGCCGCCCATACACGGTTCGAAGCTTGCGCTGTCACGATGCTGTTAGGACCATCCAAAATTTCATCACTTACCTCGACATTTCTTCTAACAGGCAGGCAATGCATTACTTTGGCATTTTGGGTAAGGTCAAGCTTTTCATTCGTCATCATCCAGGCGGGATCGTTGCAATAAATCCGTCCATAGTCTGTATATGTGCTCCAGTTCTTTATGTATACAAAATCCGCATTGTGTAATGCCTCCGACTGGTTGTGCGTAATCGTCGCCCCGGCTGTAAACTTCACATCCAATTCATAATCTTCCGGATGAGAAATGACAAAGTCAGCTTCACCCCATTTGTTGATCCATTGGGAGAAACTATTGGCGACACACTGTGGAAGGGCTTTTACATGCGGTGCCCAGGTCAAAACTACCTTGGGCTTCCTGTTTTCTGTAAAAGATTCGCGTATTGTAATTACATCAGTAAGACTTTGCAGCGGGTGCAGTGTAGCACTTTCGAGGCTAATAACCGGTATGCCGGCATACTTGATGAATTGTTGAATGTAAAGCTCGCTATAGTCCTCTGTTTTGTTCTGCAGCAATGGAAATGTGCGTATCCCCAGGACATCAAAATAATTCCCTAAGATTGGTGCTGCATCCCTGACGTGTTCTGCCGTACTGCCACTCATGATTGCTTCATCTTCAAATTCGATTGCCCAACCATCCTGACCAACGTTAAAGACGATAGCCTCCATCCCCAAATTCTGGGCAGCTATCTGCGTGCTCAGCCGGGTTCGCATACTTGGATTTAAGAAAAGCAGCCCGATCCGCTTTCCGGAACCCAGGCTTTTATCCTTCAAGGGATTGGACTTGTACTCCAGCGCTCGTTTTACCAGTGCATTGATATCACTGATATCTCCGGAAGAAATAAAATTTTTCATAGCAAAGCTTCTTTCAGTGCGGCAAGGAAAATTTCAATTTCACTTTTATTCAAGGTCAGTGGCGGCAGCAACCTGATCGTATTGGGTTTAGCCTCTCCTGTAAAAATATGATGATTGAATAATAAATCACTTCTTACTTTCAATTTATCGTCCGGAAGATCAAAACCGATCATCAAGCCCCTTCCTCTTACATTTTCCGTTTTCGGTATATTGCTCAGCGCTTCCAGCAGATAGGAACCCATAGCTGCCGCATTGTCCAGCAAACCCTCATTTTCTATCACTTCCAATACCGCCAGCGATGCTGCGCTGGCAAGGTAATTCCCACCAAATGTGGTGCCCAGCATCCCACTCCAAGGTTTGATATCACCTTGGATCAAAACGCCCCCCACCGGAAAACCATTGCCCATCCCTTTGGCTATGGTGATGAGGCCTGGCTTGATACCCGCATATTGATGCGCAAAGAATTTTCCAGTACGCCCGTAGCCGGATTGAATTTCGTCCAGAATCAGAAGGGTATTGTTGGCCCGGCACTTTTTGTCCAGAAATTGGAGAAAAGAATCATCGGGTAGCTGAATTCCACCAACGCCCTGGATACCCTCAATAATCACTGCGGCTACATCGTTGGTTAAAGCCTGTGAAAAGGATCTTTCGTCATTGAGGGGAACAAACTCGATAGCATGCCCTGCGTTAAAAGGTGCAACTATCCTGGGGTTATCGGTTGCTGCAACTGCACCGGATGTACGCCCGTGAAATGCTCTTTTAAATGCAATTACTTTTTTTCTTCCCGTAACGAAAGAAGCAAGTTTTAGCGCATTCTCATTCGCCTCTGCTCCGGAATTGCACAAGAAAAGCTGGTATTCAGCATATCCGGAAAGTTGCCCCAGTTTCTCAGCAAGTTTTCCCTGCAATGGGTTTTGAATACTGTTTGAATAAAAAGCAATTTTATGCAGCTGATCTGAAAGGGCCTGGACATAATGCGGGTGCGAATGCCCGATAGAGATCACGGCATGCCCTCCATACAGATCCAGATATTTTTCTCCTTTGTCATCCCATAGCCAGGAACCCTGGGCCTTTGCAGGTGCTATATTGAACAAAGGATATACGTCAAATAATTTCATCGGGTTTAAATTTTAGCTTGGTTAATCCGCAATATGCGGAAGCGTCTCAGCCATACGCACCATTGACTAGGAGCGCTGGCGTGATGTCAAAAAACAATCGACTTGAGTTTCAGCCCCGCAGTTTCCACCAGGCCAAACATCAGGTTCATATTTTGCACAGCCTGACCGGAAGCACCTTTTAACAGATTATCAACCGCCGAATGAACGACCAACTTGTCGCCTTCCTTCTCCAGTCCTATCAAGCACTTATTGGTATTAATGACCTGCTTGAGATCAATGGTATCGGCGGATACTATTGTGAAAGGATGATCCGCATAGAAGTCTGAATAAAGCATCAGCAATTGATCGATCGACTTTTGACAGGTGATGCAGGAACTGACAAATATCCCGCGCGTAAAGTCAGCGCGCCAGGGAACGAAGTTGACGCGCCCTGAGAAATCAGGTTGCACCTGTTGTATTGAGCGATTGATTTCCCGAAGATGCTGATGGGTGAGTGTCTTGTAGGCCGACACATTGTTAGCCCTCCAGCTAAAGTGCGTGGTACCCTGAAGTCTTTGCCCAGCCCCCGTTGAGCCCGTTATTCCCGTGGTAAATACTTCTCCCAAAACACCGGCATTAGCTAACGGCAAAAGACCAAGTTGGATTGCTGTCGCAAAACATCCGGGGTTGGCAATGTTGTCGGCCTGCTGAATGCCAACCTTGTTCAGCTCTGGCAGACCATAGACAAAGGACCTTCCGGCAACAGATTCACCCAACCTGAAATCCTGACTCAGGTCGATCACTTTAATTGCACTGTTAACCTGATTTTCCTGAAGAAACTTCTGGCTCTCACCATGCCCGAGGCAAAGAAACAACACATCGATATCCTGATGAATAGCATCGGTAAAGACAAGTTCAGTTTCACCCAATAAATCGGGATGTGCAGAATACAATGGCTTACCAGCATTGCTCCGGCTGTGAATAAAGGAAAGTTGAGCATCGGGATGGTTTAGCAATAAGCGAATCGTTTCACCGCCCGTATAGCCAGCTCCACCTATGATACCTGCCTTAATCTTAACCATCGATTTCGTCTTTTACCTGTTGATAAATTGCCGTTTGGTTGCCAAATATCCTGGTAAATCCTTTCACGTCTTCACCTGTCCAGCCAAGGTTCATTTCTCCATACTTTCCAAATTTGGAAGACATCAGATCATATGGTGATTCGATGCCCAGTACCTGAAAGCGATAAGGATAAAGCTGTATATGAACCTTACCGGTAACATGTTGCTGTGTGGTTGTTAGAAAAGCTTCAATATCACGCATCACCGGATCAAGGTATTGCCCTTCGTGCAACCAGTTACCATAAAACTGGGCAAGTTGCTCTTTCCAGGTTAACTGCCACTTGGTAAGAACATGCTTCTCTATGGCATGGTGTCCCTTAATGATCAGCATCGGTGCCGCAGCTTCAAAACCCACACGACCTTTAATGCCGATGATCGTATCCCCCACGTGCACTTCCCTTCCTATGCCATACGGACCAGCAAGTGTTTGAAGGTACTGAATGGCTTCTGTCGGGTGAGCAAATGGTTTGTCGTTAACGTTGGTGAGCTCTCCTTTTTCGAATGTAAGTGTTACCGTTTCCGTTCCTGACTTTGTAACCTGTGTCGGCCATGCTTCCTCAGGTAAAATTCCAAGTGATTTTAGTGTCTCTTTTCCGCCAACGGAAGTGCCCCACAATCCCTTATTAACAGAGTACATCGCTTTGCTGAAGTTCAGCTTTACTCCTTTTTCCTTCAGGAAACTGATCTCTTCTTCCCGGGATAATTGCAATTCACGGATGGGTGTAATGATTTCGATGCCAGGTACGAGAATGTTCAGGATCATATCGAACCGCACCTGATCATTTCCGGCGCCGGTGCTGCCGTGGGCCACGGCCTCTGCTTTCAATGCTTTGGCATAGTTCGCCACAGCCAGCGCTTGCGACATGCGCTCTGCGCTTACGCTCAAAGGATAGGTATTGTTTTTCAGTACATTTCCATAGATTAGAAAGCGAATTACTGAGTTGTAATAGTTTCTGGTTTCATCTACGGTTTTATGAGAAGTGACCCCGAGGTCCCTTGCGCGCTTCTCGATTTCCCGGATTTCTGTTTCATCAAAACCACCGGTATTTACTGTAATGGTATGAACTTCCAATCCTTTTTCTTCTCCTAAATATTTCACACAGTAGGAAGTATCCAATCCACCGCTAAATGCTAATACTACTTTCTTCTTCATGATCGATTTTTCGTGCCCACCAAGCTCCACCATTGCGTAGCGGAGAAAAGGTTGAGCCGCTGGTTTATTGCATTATTGACTTTGGCAATGAGATCGTCTTTACCAAAAGAAAAAGATTATACTGAGCAATGACCTCTTCTTGCCCGAGGTATCGCCTTTGCCATCATCTTTCTTCCGATAGGATTTCAGCAAGACAAATTGCTTAAACCGAACCCATCGTTCAAACAGCTTAAAGTTGCCTTTGAATTTCCGGTGACGGTGATGCACTAATTCGCCATCGGGTGTAACCAATGTCTTGGTTCTCTCCATTTCCAGTGCCAAAGCCTGCGCTGCTTTGGTCTCTGCCGAAGCCTTGATTTTTGCCTCCGCTTCTGCCGGATCGAAGAGCATGGCGGTACACATACAGTTGTTCCTTTCCTTGCTCACCAGAATATCGTAGTTGACGCAACTGCGGCATCCCTTCCAAAATTCTTCATCGCGTGTCAATTCAGAATAGGTAACAGGTTCATAACCCAGATCAGAGTTAATCTTCATCACCGCCAATCCAGTTGTTAACCCAAAAATTTTAGAGGTAGGATATTTTTCCCTGGACAGATCAAATACTTCGCGCTTGATCTGCGTTGCTACACCGGTTTTTCTGTAGGCTGGCGCCACGATTAACCCGGAATTCGCCACGTACTTTCCGTGTTCCCATGCCTCGATATAACAAAAGCCTACCCAAGTACCTTCCGCTGTCAGCGCAATGACAGCTTTTCCTTCCTCCATCTTCTTTGTGATGTATTCGATTGAGCGTTTGGCTATTCCGGTGCCTCGTGCTTTCGCCGATTCCTCCATCTCCATGATGATGGTTTCAGCGTATTGAATATCGCCAGGCGTGGCAAGCCTGACAATTAGTTTTTGATTCTCCAATGTATTAAATGATTAATGATAATGAAATAAGAAACCGATGCTAATGCACAAAAAGCGGAATGTCCTGGACACCACCTCTTTTCACAAACAAGTTGATATGAAGGTATCAGATACGCACAAAGCGTGTTGGCCGGCGTCGCCTGGTCACCGTACAGGCAGGGACTAAGAACTGAACAGTTCTTCTGGAGTGGTACGCGGCAATAGCCGCAGTTACGATGGTGATCAATGTTTTCAATTTCTTTCTTAGCGTTTAAAGTTGAACGTCAGATAAAATCCATTCAGTTTAATTTTAGTTAGAACTCATAAATGCAAAATTAAACGATAAAGTTTGGTAATAGATAACCTTTTGTTAAAAGACTTCGATTTTTTTTTCGCTAACGGAAGTTAGGATGAACGCTTTCGCGGTAAACTTGCAGGGCCCACAGAGAGTCATTACGTGAAAGCGCCGGATGCCAACAGCTCAGCAGCGCACCCAAAACATATTGTTAAAGTCGAACTGAATTTCAACCAGAGCGTGTTCTGAAATCCAACAGTCAGCATTCAGAAGGTTGAAATTCTCAATCTACCTTACCAGTACCAACTTGCCTATTTTTGTAAACTGATTTTCATTTAGCAGAAGGCTAAGCTTGTAGATGTAAATACCATTTGGCAGCGGATTGCCGTTGTTGTTATTTCCATTCCAGGAAATCGTATTTGTACCAATGTGGAAGGGTGGAAGATCCAGGCTTTCAAAATGACTGACCATTTGCCCGTTAACATCCACAATCCGGAAATCAAATTGCTCCGGTGTTGTTCTGCCGCTTATGATTATGTTAACAATCACCGCATCCTTGAACGGATTTGGATACGGATCTGAAATGATAATTTCGGATTCATTCTTAACCGTAAATGTGACCTCATAGGGATCCACCCCACTGCGATTGCCCCGGGCATCAGCACCTTCAATGCGGAGTTTGTATTCACCGTCAATCAAATTCTTCGGCCTGAATTCAACCTCAAATGCAGAAGTGTCGGTAGCGGGTCGCCATGAAACCTCCTCATTGGTAAGCAAAATGGGTACGGGGGCACAATCCGCCAAGCCGCAAGGGTACGTCAGGAAAATCCTCACCCCTGCCGTATCCGTCTTTAGTATATGTTTGTTTTCATCCCATATCCTTGCCAGGATCAACGGATCCGGGGAAACAAAATCACCATTTGCGATAAGTCTGCCATCGATAGAAACCTCTAACACCGGATTGCGTAAATCGCGCTTGACGTTGAGATAGTCATTCAGTTGTAAAATGTTGTTATCATAATATTGCTCCGGCATAAGACGAGGATTAATATAGACTTCCACATCATTCAGCCCTGCTTTGTTTGTGGTATTCAGCTGTACTGTAAAAGCGGTCGCTTCTCCAGGCAATGGTGCTTTTATTTTTAAATTTTCTAATTGCGAAGTCCGCGATGTCTGATTGAACACTTCATACCTGACCGTCAGCGAGTCTACAAACGCCGTCTCAGCAATGTTTTCAAATGCATACGTCCCCCGCCAGGTTTCACCTTCTTGTAAAAGCACCTGCTCTTGATCACCCTTGTAAAGCAGCAATCCCTCTGGAACGGGTAAAAATGTTACAAGCCATTTGTTTAGTTGTGCTGCGGTAAGATTTGTTTCATCCCCCGCATTAAAGGTTATCCTTACATAAGGAAATTCCACAGCATCCAACAAGCTTAAATCCTGGTCGCCGGTTACGTCGTCGAGAAATACCTCCTCGTTTCCATTTAGTTTTATTCCCACCACCTCAAAACTCACCTGATCCACCGCCTCAATTTCTGTGGGTTGAACCAGTAAAGCACCCCAGTGACTGGCCGGTCCTATCAGCGTTGAATGCATAGATCCGGCTGTATACCCTCCTGTGATGGTCATTGGGGGCAAGCTCAGCGCTTGTTGATCTTTGGGGGATACTGAGGTCACGAAAAATTTTGCCGTACCTGGCGGTGTCCCTTTGCGGCCCAAAATAATGACAGGTTCCCCATCTTGCAGCGCATCAAGCTGCGAAACGGAAATTCCAAGTTCACCGAGTTTGATCCTGGCTGCCGCTGGCCAGGCACTGTATTGCGCGTCGCCGATGCTGTATATCAGCACCGAATCACCTGCCTGGACATTGTCTACATATTGGATAATGTCGTCATTATTCCCTGTGACCATTTGGGATGGAATATAATTGTTGATGACCCAGGGTTTCCTTCCGCAATTCCTGCCTGCGCGGTTAAACCATTCAAACTGAACGGCCGTGTAAGGCACCGTCGACTTTCTGTCAAAAGCAATCAGGTTGATGGAATTATCGCGGCAATCATATCCGGGTCCATAGAGATTGTATTCAGCGTTTGCTATTGTAACGCTTACATCGGTGTAGGGAGCAGGGTGGTTGCTCCCGTATGTTGTAACGGAAAGAGGCGTTACTATTGATTCCAAAAAATTTAGCCGCTTTAATTCGGCATCTTTAACCAGCCCAACCGTTTGATTTTCCAGGTATTGCGGAAAATCTACCTGAGCCCAACCGGTTGGTCCATTTTCAATATAGGTAAACGAACTTTGTGTCCATGAAGTGTCACCAGCCAACTTTGTACGCCAGTAATACGCCAGGGTATCTGCGGCAAGAAGCATCATTTTTTGCCGGGCCAGTACTGTATCTCTAACAGAAAATTGCTTTTTATAGGGACTGTCGAATGTATTTGCCGTATCGAGCTCAACCAAAAACTCCCGCTCACCCGCTAACAGATCGGTTGTTTGGAAAGCCAGGCTTATTTCCGGATCATTTACAATCGCATAGTTCACAGGGAAAAGGTTTTTGGTTCCGTTCAACGGCATAAAAAAATTCTTGACAGCCATATTATTTTCTTTCGTTAATTCCGGCACCTGGTTGTCCGGATCGAGCGTCACCCGAAATGAATTGTTTCCAAATCCGGTCTCCTTGCCTTTTGAAATCACAAAAGATATTGTATCACTATACTTTACGGACGGGTAAAGGGAGTCGTAGACTATTACTGTATTATCGTTGAGTGTTCGCTCAATCTCGATCCGGAAATTTCCTTTATTTGCCAGGCCGAAGTTCCGGATAATCATATTTACCGCGAACGAATCTGCTAAGGCTGTCAATGGTTGACCATTGAATGATTCGATGGAAATATTGTTTTCATTTATTTCGAGATCAGTTTTTGTTGCCCCGAACAATCTTATGGCAGGATCGCCCAGCAAGATCATTTGCTGAACTTGTGTGATGTTACCGGGTGAAGGAGACGTTGATTGCATGTATCGCCTGGCAGTCTCTTTTTGTATGTCGCCTATCCCCCGGGTAATAAAAACTGAATCCTGATAACCCACGGCGTAAAAAGTCTCGGTATATTTTTTCAGTAAGTTGACAAACCCGTACGCGCTATGTGCAATGAAGCCAACAGCGCCCCTGTCTTTTGCCGTTACCCAATCTTCGCCAAATATGGTGTAGGTCAAAAAGGAAGATCCTGCATTACATCCATTCATGAGAAGAACAGGGTATTTTCCCTTGTTATCGTACCCTTGCACTGGGTCCGTTGCGTACCCAATCTCAAAATCAGTTGTACTGGCAGAAGAATGACCAAAAAAGGTCAGCAGGTTCAATCCACTGTTTACTTGTTCGGCGACATTGATGAATTGAATTTCTGTTGAATATTTCGCAAGCGCCGAAACTCTTCCCCCCAAATGATAATCCTCAGCGATCGCCTGAAAATCTTTCATGTAGTCTTTAAATCGCTGAGGTTCATCGGCGTAAATGCCGCCACTGAGATGCAAAATATCCTTTCGCCACAGTGCATCGTGTGGAAGCGCCTCCATTTCTTTGACTTTGTCGAGGTAAGCGGCGATATCCTCTGGTTTTAAGGCAGGGATCCGCCCGGTTGGTACGGCAGGTTCACTTTGCGTACCTGCCAGGCCTGCAGTGTAGGCAATATCAGCACCAGGAACTCCGGCAGAAGGCACAAAATCTTTAAAGGTCTTGAATGCGGCTGAATTTGGATTTCGAAAGTATTGATAATTGACGTCCAGTCCTTTTCCTATTAATAACAAATATTTAGGAAGCTTACCATTAGTCAAGAATTTCATGAAATGAAAAATCGCCAATGGCGAAGATTCTCCATAGTTAAACTGATCATACAATTGCTGGACATTCACTACAAGCGTATCGTAACCGCCGCCTTCGGCCGATGCCCTGTATTCAGCATAGCCCTTTACGGGATCGCTGTAGCCCAAGGCAGCCTTTCGCAACAACGGGTTGCTGATAATGATGTAATCATGCTGACCTGGAATGATTTCCCGAAAGCTTACCGGTTTTATGACGGGAGTAATCGTCAGGCTTGACGCATAAATTCTTCTACTTGTACTTGTCGATGGAACAATGGCATTCAATGTTGAACTTTCGGTCGTTCCAATTCTGGCTGGATTCTCAGGGTCAGTGACATCAAAGAGGCGAAGGCCTGGGGAAGGGTTTTCCAACACTACGTAGCTTTTGTCACTGGGATTGGCGGCAAGTACAAATGTTTTTTCCACAACGCCTGAAATATCGAGCCGCTGGGGATACTTCAAAGCAATGTATGACACGCTAAACCTGTCCGGCTGACCACCTACACCAACAACTTTAACACGAACAGTAAGTGTTCCATCTGCTGCAACATCTGACCACGCCAGATCTTGCGCAAATCTGTATGCTTCATACCCGGTAAAATTGAAAGATGCCACGAGCCTTTGAGGAGCCCCCACATAAACTTCACCCTGATGCTGCATGGGCCCCCAACCGACCATCAATAACTCCAGGTTGGGAAGTCCACCTGAGACCTCCCTTTGCACAATATTGGCCAGGGTATACTCTTCAAATTGATTTTGGGTAATCCGTTTACCAGTCCATCCTTCGCCAACGTCGAAAGTGGTTTTCTGTATCTCCCCGTAATCAATACCAGGAGAATAATCTGTAGTAAGCAGCAGCAGCTTTTCGTCTGTATGGCTAGTCTCAGGTACAAGTCCCCCAGTATTTTCCTCAAAAAACGAAACCATGCGCTTGCCGGGGAGCGAGCCTACCGTCAAGAAATAGCTTGTCGTATCACTATACAGGTTATAGAGGCGGTGCGGTTGGGATGATGCCGGGCTGTAAAGTTCCGCATCCAGTGTGCCATCATTCTTGCGCCCGTAAAATTCGATGAAATCAGCGGGATCAAATTGTCCATCTCCCTCACCTTCAACATAGATAGCTTGCTCAATGCCGCGGTGGAAAAGCTGGATCCTGGAAGGGTCAACTGCCCCAACCGGGAAGCCGGCAACCTGCAATTCCATGAAATCAAGCTTATAAATCCCTTCTTTGGCTACTGGAATTTTGAAATACGGCTGGCCGATATTAATCCATTCATTGCCAACCTGGGCAGTGGCATCAGCACAAAAAAAGGCTGCAATTATTAGAAAATAGCGGAAAACCCTCATTTGAACTTTAGCACCACCCATCCTATTGATTAAAAAGCCAGCGTAAAAGTAATCAAACCCTTCAAATACGGCCTGTTTTAGCCATTATCAAAATAATTAATAAATTATCGTATAGTACTTGGCCATACATAGTACTTTTCCGTATATAGATATAAGAAGGAAAAAAATGACGTATGAACCTTGAAAACGCACAAGTACAGATGAGGAAGGGAATTTTGGAATACTGCATACTCCACATAATTTCGCGAGGTGAAGTTTATGCTTCCGATATGTTGGATGAACTTACTTCAGCGAAGATCATTGTCGTTGAAGGTACCCTTTATCCCTTGCTTACGCGGCTGAAAAATGCCGGTTTTTTGGAATATAAGTGGGTTGAATCAAAATCCGGGCCTCCAAGGAAGTATTATAAACTAACCGATAAAGGGAGTAAATTTTTGGGCAGACTTACGGAGACCTGGGATGAACTTATACATTCTACCCAAATGATCACAACAAAATCCAACGCATAATCCACCCGACTTACTACAGTTATGAAAAAAAATATAAGCATCAACATCAGCGGCATCATCTTTCATATCGAAGAGGATGGCTATGAGAGCCTCCGAAAATACCTTGACTCGATAAACAAGTATTTTGCTTCCTTCGAAGATAGCAGCGAAATCCTTGCTGACATAGAAAGCCGCATTGCTGAAATCTTTTTATCCAAGCTTAATGAAGGAAAGCAGGTTATTACGGCTGAAGATGTGAAAGCGCTCGTCACGACAATGGGCAGTGTAAGTGATTTTAAGGCCGCAGAAGAACAGGACTTCGCTGCAGGTGAGTCTAAGGCAGGAGAACAAGCTAAGGATTCTTCCGGCCAGGGAAGCAAGACGTTTGCTCAACCGCGACAATTACTACGTGATCAAAAACGCAAGATTTTGGGAGGGGTCTGTTCAGGGGTTGGAAATTACTTGAACGTCGATCCGGTTTGGATTCGGATACTATTTGCCTTGCTTGCTTTTGCGTATGGTTTAACTGTTCTTGTTTACATCGTGATGTGGATTGTTGTTCCCGGATCATTCGATCTTGATGAGCCGGAAGTTGGCAAGAAAATGTTCCGCGATGGCGAACGCAAAGTTATCGGAGGTGTATCGGGTGGGGTAGCAGCCTATTTCGGAATTGATATAATTGCCGTAAGGTTGCTGTTTATACTTTTCACGATTTTCTTCGGCGTAGGCTTTATCGTATATGTCGTTCTTTGGATTGCTTTGCCGGAAGCGACGAGCATCACCGATAGAATGGAAATGCAGGGCGAACCGGTCACGCTTTCAAACATTGAATCCACCATAAAAAAAAACCTGAACGTGGATTCAGAACAGGAGGAGAGTTTAGTTACTAAAATTCTGCTCTTTCCGTTCCGGCTCATTGGCATTTTGATCACTGTCCTGGGCAAAATTATTGTTCCCTTGTTGGAGATTTTCCGAGTAGGAATTGGCATACTGGTAATTCTTCTCGGTGTGAGTTTCATGTTTGCGACTATTATCGCCGGCGGCGTTTTGCTTGGGCTTTTCTCCGTATCAGCATTCACATGGCCTTTGTTGCATTACAATGAAATCAGTTTGCCCCTGCAAGTGTTTGCAAACAGTATCTCCGGCTGGATCGTGTTTGCCGGGTTCATTGCTGCAATCATACCGGCCATACTTATTACACTGCTCGGTGCGTCCATCATTTCCAAGAAGCTGGTATTCGGACCATCCGTAGGGTGGGCCTTGTTTGTATTCTTTTTTGTGAGCATTGCCATCCTGAGTGTGAGCATACCCAAAATCATATACTCGTTTAAAGAAGAGGGTGAATTAAAGATTGAAGAAACCTTCAAGCTAACGGGCAAGATGGCCGTCCTTGATGTTCGTGAAATCGGAATGGATGACTACCATGCCGTTTCATTGACCCTCCGTGGATACGATGGGAATGAGATCAAACTTGTGCAAAACTTCAAAGCACAGGGGATGACCAAGCTTAACGCAATTGAAAATGCACAAATGGTTACGTACCATGTCGATGCAGCAGACTCAACCATTACTTTTGATTCTAATATTCTCTTTAAAGAGGATGCTATTTTCCGTGCACAGCGATTGGACATGACGCTTTACCTTCCATACCATTATCCGTTTCTTATGAACGAATCCGCAAGTCGGTTTATTTCGCAGTATATAGATCATGAAAACCTGGAAGGGTACACCTGGGAAATGACTGAGAAAGGACTGATGTGTATTACATGTCCAAAAGACAAGAATGACGTCAGCATAGAAGACCAGTTCGGGTTAAGCGATTTTGATGCGCTGGACATCCGGGGGATATTCGATGTCAGGATAAGCCAGGGGGACGAGTATGCTGTCGAACTCCTTGGGACAGAAAATGAAAAGCACAAATACAATATCTTTCGATCCGGGCACGCCCTGATGATCGACTACGAGGGATCGAAGAAAAAATTTAATTGGAATGAGGATGTGCTCAATCAGGATGAAATTAGGATCAATATTACGATGCCATCCCTTGAGAAGATTGAGGCCGAAGGGTATGGGAAGATTCAGTTTGAACACTTCACCTCCGATTATTTGGACATCGATATGCGTGGCCCCGTGACACTGCGTGGTGAAGTTGAAGCCAAAGATCTTATTATTAATTTGACGGGAAAATCGGAAGCAGAACTTTCAGGCCGTGTTACCAACCTCGATGCAGATCTCCAATTTGCATCAAAACTACGCGCTTATAACCTGGAAGTCAGGGATGCCATCGTAGAAGTAACCGGAGCTTCTTCGGCAAAGGTAAATGTCAGCACCAGCCTTGAAATCGATGAAGGATTAGCCAGTGATGTCGATTATCGCGGAAATCCGAGGATTATCAGAAGAGATTAGCCCGAAACGTGATGATCATATTCCTGCTCCTTATACTGGTTTACCTGGTCAGTCTTGTATTTTGAGATTTTATCTCTTCATAACAGGAGATGTTGTATTTTTATATACATGAAAAAGCTGCTGTTATTATTGGCTTTTTTCGGCATCACCCAATTCACCCAGGCTCCCAGACAGGGCATTAAGGGCCAGGTATTTTGGATAAGTGGTGATCAAATGCCTGGCCCCGGGAAGACCGTTTCTCCGCAGCAGGGTATTGTCCGTGAAGTCCTGGCTTATGAACGCGTAACTGTTAAAGATGTCGACCAGAAGGGTCAATTTATCCAGGAAATTACAGCTGAACCTGCGGGTAAAGCAATGAGTAAAACAGATGGTTCTTTTAAAATCAAATTACCTCCTGGGGAATATTCTCTTTTTACCCGTGAGCCTCAGGGCTTGTTTGTGAATACCGTCGATCATAATGGGTGCATTAATTGTGTGGTTGTCAAGCCCAAGCAGTATTCCTGGCTTACCATTACCATCGACTATGATGCTGCGTATTGAGGTGCAATCCCTGAATTAAAAATCCAACCCCAAGCAACCCAAACCGTTAAATAAGCATCTCTTCTACAGAAGCCAACAGATGCATTTGAAAATTTACCGGGCAAAAGAAGATGAATTGATCAAAGGGTGCCTCAGGCGTGACCACACCGCCCAGAAGTTGCTCTACAATACCTATTCTTCAAGAATGTATGGTTTGTGTCACCGGTATGTCAAAGACGCAATGGAAGCTGAAGACATCCTGATTTCTGCCTTCACAAAGGTTTTTGACAAGATTCAACAATTCAAAAGCGAGGGCAGCTTTGAAGGATGGATCAGAAAAATTGTGTTAAACGAAGCGCTGACCTATTTGCGCAGACACCGATCCATGTATGTTGAAACTGAGCTCGAACAGGCGGACCGCGAACCTGATTATACCGCTATTAGTGACCAGCTTGAAGCCGAAGATTTACTGAAAATGATTCAGGACTTGCCAGCAGGGTACCGGATCGTTTTTAACCTGTATGCAATTGACGGATACTCCCACAAAGAAATCGCAGAACAACTTGGCATCAGCGAGAATACGTCGAAATCGCAGCTTTGCCGGGCGCGCAACCATCTTCAGAAGCTATTGGTGGAACAAGATTCCATGGCCGACATAAAAATCAGTAGAGATGAATCAACAACCTGACAAACTCTTTCGTGAGAAACTCGCAGGATATCAAAGGCCAGTTCCTGCACAGGCCTGGGAAAAAATTGCTGTGACTCAAATAAACAGTAGCAAAAAAGGAAAATGGGCGAAAATTGCTGCGTCGTTTTCGCTTCTGGCAATTGCCGCCTACCTCCTTTGGCCCATGCCTGGAAAGGTCGAGATTCAGAATATCACTATGGCTGAGGTAGGTAAGGAACATCTGAATGTCATCGCACCTCCCCGACCTGAACAAGGTCAGCATTTCCCGGAAGAAGGTGCTGGTGAACGTAAAACATTGGTTAGCCACGGAAAACCATCATCAGGTAATACTACCAGCAAAACGAATCAATTCAAGAAGGCAAGCCCTAAGCGGGAACCGAACAAGAAATTTGATGATACATTTCCTATGCATGACAACACAACTGAAGTGTTTGATAATACCGCTGTGGCAATGCAACTTCCGGAAACAGTTGTTGCTGAGTCTGTCCACGTAGGCACGCCGGCAATACAAAATATCACGCTGATGTTTACGGCACAGGAAGTAAACAGATATTTAGATAAAAAAATGTTGGCCCAGGCAACTTCTCATGATAAGAAGTCATCTTCGTTTATGAAGCTGTTAAAGAAAGCCAGCAACCTGAAAAATAATCAGAATCCGTTAGGCGAACTGAGGCAGAAGAAAAATGAAATTTTAGCGCTGAATTTCAAAAGTGAAAAGCAGCATGGGCAAAACAAATAAATGTTTATGATCAGGAAAATAGTATTAACCGCAACATTGGGCGCATGCATAATAGTTTCCAGTGCGCAGCAAAAAAGTGATACCATTATCGTAGAATTAGCAAAGACCAGCAAAGTGATCTTTACCATACAGGACCGCAGTGACCTGGAAACGCTTAAGCAATATGATTTTCAGGAACTCTTTCGGGACATGCTTACCAAGCTTGAAACCAACGATACTTCGGCTTTGCCTAAGGTTGACACAGCGCTTGCGCTGGTGGAGATTGCGAAAGATGAAGAAGACGAAGATTGGAGCTGGCATAACGGAGATGATGATGAAGATGATGATGAAGATGATGATTGGAATAATTGGCACGGCCACCATATCCATAGCAACCATTGGGGACGGACCTGGCAGTCCTTCAACTTAGCATTAGGAACCAACAACTACCTTAGCGACGGAAAATTTCCTGACGCTGACAATGCCTTGTATTCTGTCAGACCATGGGGTTCATGGTATGTGGGATTATCCTCCATCCAGCGGACGCGTATGAGCAAAAAATTCTTTCTCGAATGGGGTATTGGCGTTGACTGGTATAACTTTAAATTCCAAAAAGATAACGTACTTATTCAAAAAGATGACAATGGAGTCTTTTTCACTGAAGATCCCCGCGACGTCAGTTTCATAAAAAGTAAGTTGACTGCATCGTTTGTCACAGCTACTTTGATACCTGTGTTCGACTTCGGAGATAATAGTCGCAAATCCCGGTTTTGGGAGGGTGGGAATTCTTTCCGCATTGGCTTGGGGCCCTATGTAGGATATAGAATTGCAAGTCACTCAAAACTCGTATTTAAAGATGATGGGAAAGAGAAAGAGAAAAACCACGACAGCTTCTACTTGAATAACTTCCGATATGGTGCTCGACTTCAAATCGGGTATCGGTCAACAGACTTATTTTTCAATTATGACCTCAATGAACTCTTTGCAGCAGGCAAAGGTCCAAAACTTAATGCGTTCAGTTTTGGTGTGATTTTCTAATCCTTTTCAGCAAAAATAGACTCCCCTGGGCAGGAACCGCTCAGGGGTTCATTCATTTTCAGGCACTTGTTACCGGCTAAAGTTTTGAAAATGAAGTCGCTAACTGTGAGGCAGGCCGTACTTATTTCGTTTGAGTACACTGCGGGTGATCACTTAAAATATTAAAGCTCATTAACGGATTAATTTCTAACTTTAAGTAATTAATGAGTATGTCAGACGCCATAGGAAATTTATCAAGAAAGGAACAGGTGATCCGTAAAGCTGCGGAGCTGTTCAAAGAAAAGGGTTATGCTGCAGCTTCAATGCGCGACTTGGCCCAATTGTTGGGCATTGAGGCTGCCAGCCTCTACTCCCATATCAAGTCGAAGGAAGAGATTCTTCGCAGCCTTTGTTTTGATATGGCCGCGGAATTTAGAAAATCACTTGACGAAGTTGAAAAGCAAAATATCAGTGCTAGCGAAAAGTTGCGGAATGGTATAATCGGCCACATTCAGGTAATGGCGAAAGACCTGACGGCATCTGCTGTATTCATGAATGAACATCGGCACCTGAGTGAGCCTTTCCTCCGTGATTTCCTGCTCCTGCGCATTAACTATATCAACCGCTTTAAGACCATTCTCGAGGAGGGTGTTCGCACGGGAGAATTCAAGAGCACCATTGATAAGAAATTAGCGGTAATGACCTTATTTTCCTCCCTTAACTGGATGCCGATGTGGTACGATCCGGGTTCGGCTATCGATCCGGAGGCATTGGGATTTCAATTAGCTGACATGCTGATCAATGGCTTAAAAAAGACATCCTAAGCGAATAGCCTAACAATCGTTTGGTTCAAATCATTTAAAATCGTAAATCGCTGATTGCGGGTGGTCAGTAATCCTTTCAGTAAGCGTTTACAAAAAGTACTTAATATTCGTAGTGCAAATCTGTCAATCTTATGTACGGTGGTGGAAATACCTTTGAGGGAATTAAGACCGATAGTTTAGCCCAGGAAGACCCGATTAAACTATCGGAATTTGAGGCGAGGATCGCGCGTGGAGAGAAAATTGAGCCCAAAGACTGGATGCCTCAACTTTACCGCAAGCAGCTTATCAGGATGATTGAGCAGCATGCTCACAGTGAAATCATAGGCGCATTACCGGAAGGTACCTGGATAACCCGTGCCCCGGGATTCAAACGCAAGCTTGCCTTAATGGCCAAAGTCCAGGATGAAGTAGGCCATGCTCAACTGCTTTACAGTGCCGCCGAAACACTGGGCAAGACGCGAGAGCAAATGATTCAAGATCTTATTTCCGGCAAATCCAAGTATTCGAATATCTTCAACTACCCCGCCTTTACGTGGGCCGATGCCTGCTTCATCTCCTGGTTGGTGGACGCTGGCGCAATTGTAAATCAGCTCGCAAATGCGAAAGGCAGTTATGGCCCATATTGTCGTGCACTCGATAGAATTTGTGCCGAGGAATCTTTTCACCTGAAGTACGGCCACCATTGTGTAATCTACCTGGCATCGGGGACACAAAAACAGCGGTCAATGTTTCAGGAAGCCCTAAATCGCTGGTGGCCGCCCATGATGCACTTCTTTGGACCTGCTGACAAAATTTCTGCCCATACAGAAGTACTCATGAACTGGAAAGTGAAAATGTCCAGCAACGACGATATGAGAAACCAGTTTTTAGATATGTACGTTCCTAAAATCTGGGAGTTAGGTTTTACAATTCCTGATCCAAACCTGAAAAAAAATAATGCGACAGGGAAATGGGAGTACAGCGAGCCCGACTGGGAGGAATTTAGACGGGTTATTAACGGTGATGGTCCCTGCAACAAAGAACGACTTGAAGTGAGGAGAATTGCGGAAGAAAGAGGGCAATGGGTCCGCAATGCGTTAAGATCCAGGAAAAACTTGTATGTCGCACCCTTGGCTTAACAATTAAGCCATTTCGGGTAAGACCTAGTTAAATCTGGAAAAAGGTCCGGCGAGCAGCAGGACTTCATTCCACACTTTGCTCAGGGCATCATATGGTGAATCAAAATAACTACGTAAGTATATCAGTGTGCTACTATCTTCCGGTAATTCATTATTAATCCATTTTAGGATATCATCTGCCAATAATAACAGTTCATTAGAATGATATTTTGGATAATACCGATAAAGTAAATCCATCGCCCAAAATAAATCGAGATATTTCATGGAATTGTTAACGAAATTTTGAAATACATAGTTTTATGAAAAGCAAGTAATCTAGTCACAAGAGTTTAATTCACTAATAAATAACAGGTTTTACGTGAAATCATTGGACCCTAGGGTAAAACGTCTTCCGGAAATTGGCACAGGTAAACGACCTAGTGCGGTGGATATTCATGACCAATTTGAAACTTTTGAGGTATTTGTACAACCAAAACCAGGAAAACCGTTTCAGCACGAGGGCGCGATACACGCACCCAACCTCGAAATGGCCTATATCTTTGCAAAAGAGAATTTTACCAGAAGGTTTACCTGCATATCACTTTTTGTTGTGGAAACAAGAAATGTACATGTCTCTGCCATGACAGAAGGGAATCAAAATGTTTATGATGTTCTTACGCAAAAAGAATTTCCAAAAGGCGAGAAAATACCGCATGAAATATTTCACCTGATAAAACGTGGCAAGCAACACGTTCAGGTTGGATCTGTAGAAGCTGCTTCACCGGATGAAGCCATGGCAGCGGCGCGAAAACAATTTGATACGGGCGCCGTTGTTTTCAATATCTGGGCAATACCTAAAAAGGACATACGCTACACTTCCAGTGATGAGGCAGACCTTTGGTTAACACTCCCTGAAAAGAAATTTCGGGACGCAACAGATTATAAAGGAGGGCAAAAATTAAAGGAATTTTTAGACAGAAGTAAGTAGTATGAACGAAGTCATCAAGGAACTACTATACAAAATTGCGGATGACCAACTCATTCTGGGACACCGCAATTCTGAATGGACTGGGTTTGGTCCCTTGCTTGAAGAGGATATAGCATTTTCGTCCATGGCCCAGGACAAGGTAGGACAGAGCTTAGCTTTGTACCAGATTTTAAACGAATTGGGTGAACAACCTCCAGATACGGTAGCCTTCATGCGCCATGCCGAACGGTTTCACAATTGTATTTTAACCGAATTACCAAATGGTGAATACGACTTTAGCCTGGTACGGCATTTCCTATTTGATACTGCAGAATTCATACGGTTTGATATGCTGCGTGATTCATCCTTTCAACCCCTGGCTGAACTCGCGCATAAAATTCATGGTGAATTGCGGTACCATATACTGCATGCAAATACGTGGATCAAACAGCTTGGTTCAGCTACAAAAGAAAGTATCTCACGCTTGCAGGTATCATTGGATGACGCTCTTCCGTATGCCATGGGTATTTTTGAAGAATCACCTTATGAACAAGAATTAATAGCAGAGGGTATTTTCGGTGGAGAACAAATGCTTAAAGAAAGATGGATGACGACCATTGAAGCAACCATTCATCACACGAATCTTCACCTGCCTGCTTGGAATAGTATTGTTCCCGTATTGGGTGGAAGAATGGGCAAGCACAGTGTGCACCTTCAACCTTTGTTAGATGAAATGAGTGAAGTCTTCCGAATTGATCCAACTGCAGAATGGTAACCATGAAAAAAACAATACAGGAACTCCGGCAAATTAGCATTGACTACGCAGGAAAGATTTCTTCCATACCAGATACAGAATTTGCAGCCAAGCCTATTCCTCACAAATGGAGCAAAAAAGAAGTCCTGGGGCATTTAATAGATTCAGGACAAAACAATCTACGCAGATTCATTTGTGGCCAACAGGCGTCAACGCCGCCGCACATCGTATATGACCAGAATTTTTGGGTAGAAGCAAACAACTATGCACATGCCAGCAAAGAAGATATCATTCTACTCTGGCGATTAATCAATGATCGCATTTGCAGTATCCTTGCTGCGATGCCTGAGCCTAATTACCTGAAAATATGTGAGACCGGTAATGAACCGTCGGACGTTCATTCACTGGAGTGGATTGCTGAAGATTATGTAAAGCACATGAAACATCATCTCAATCAAATCATACCGCATTCGTTTGATATTACGTATCCCTAAGTACTCAAAACAGAAATGAAATCATTAACTACGGCAATAATCTATTCATGGTTGGAAGAAGTTAAAGATCCTGAGATTCCGGTATTGTCCCTGTTGGATTTAGGCGTAATAACGGCCGTTCATATTGATGGGGAAATGGTGCAAATTGAAATGACACCAACATTTGTAGGTTGTCCGGCATTGGACATGATGAAAAATGAAATCTCTGACGTATTGCACAGACACGGCGTCTCAGAAGTTGAGGTTAAAGTCAGTTTTCGCGAACCCTGGTCCTCTGACAAAATCTCAGAAAAAGGAAAACTTGCCCTGAAAAACTTCGGACTTGCCCCTCCTCCATCCGGAAAAATCATTTCGGACCTGACGCTGTTGGAACATGTTGCCTGCCCGCGTTGTAACAACACCAACACCGAAATAAGGAATTTTTTTGGTCCTACACTTTGCCGCTCCATTCATTATTGCCTTGATTGTCAAGAGGCATTTGAGCAGTTTAAACCTTTATAATTTTGTTAAAAATTAAACATACCTGACAAATCAAGGTATAACCAGGATAAGCATTACAGATTTAAAATCGTATTTCGCGACTATGCGAACAATCAAAAAAACATGATGAAATACTTTGCAAGCTTATTTATATTGTTGTGTGCAATTGCCCTGGTGAACTGTGGCAAGCAAAAACCTGATGCTGTTCAAACAGAATTCACCAAGGCGGATTCACTCATGGATTGCTACCTCGCATATCAGGATAGTATACTTCAATCCTGGAATGTTATGATCAATGATGACAATCAGAAAATCAATTCCATGCATAACTTATTGCATGAGTTATTCATGACTGCCGCTTACGATCGTGATCTGCTACGTACCTATGAGGGTCAACTTGATCATCTGGCCGGTTTGCGTTATACACAGCTGACGATGGGTAATGTCGATGTTGTTGAAGAGTATGATTTTGCGTCAGAAGCCCTGGTTGCCGAGCTCCTAAGCCTGGCTGAATCAAAAGCCGAATTTGCATCTAATCCGACAATTCAAAACCTGGTAGAGGTTATCCGGATGGCGGACCAAAGGGTATATAATTATCGCGAGGAGTATGATTCTATCGTCCTGAAATACAACAACTTTCTCAGAATGAACAGAACTCACCTCCAGGAAATTAGCCAGAGCGATTCCATGCTGGAGAAACATCTCTTCCAGATGGTATCCCCGGATTAATCCAAACAGATAGACAGTTTACACATCCCCGGAAAAAAATCTGCCTGAACAAAACCGGCTGCACCATAACTAACTTTTAGTAAATTCGATTTATGGTATTCCTATTCCGCAAGATCGGATTTTTTGTTGCCTTCATCCTTCCGGCACTGGTTGTTGCCGGTTTTTATCTTGGCGGCGCCTGGAATTACCTGACGCTGGTGTTTGCATTCCTGATTCTCCCCGTACTGGACCAATCTATTGGCGTAGACAAGACTAATGTCCCCGATGATCAAACAAAACTTGTAGGCGAAGACTTTTATTATCGCTTCATTACCTACTTGTGGACATACGTTCAATTGGCGCTAATGGTGTGGGGCGCTTATGCTGTAACGACCGGCAGGCTTGTCACTTCTTGGGAATGGCTGGGGTTCCTTCTTGGTTTCTCCCTTGTGAGCGGAGGAATTGGTATAACTGTGGCGCATGAACTTGGTCATAAAAAGCATCCGGTGGAAAAATTTTATAGTAAACTGTTGCTCATGACGGTCTGTTACATGCATTTTTATATTGAACACAACCGGGGCCATCATGTTGCCGTTGCTACCCTGGAAGACCCTGCAACAGCCCGTAAGAATGAAAGCTTCTTTGCTTTTTGGTTGAGATCCGTGTTTCTTGGTTATCGCCATGCCTGGCAACTTGAAAAAGAAAGTTTGAACCGAAAAGGTTTACCGGCCCTAAGCATGAAAAATGAAATGATTTGGTTTGCCGTCATTCCCATACTTTTCTGCGCACTCCTCACGCTGATTTTTAGTTACCAACATGGCCACCTTCTTTGGCAAGTTCCCGCTTTCTTTTTTGCGCAAAGTCTTTTTGCTTTCTCCCTACTTGAGTTGGTAAATTATGTAGAACATTATGGGATCATGCGAAAGGAACTATCGCCTGGTAAGTACGAGCGCGTTAATCCGGTTCATTCATGGAATTCAAGCCACCTCATTAGCAATTTCTTTCTGTTCCAATTGCAGCGTCATTCAGATCATCATGCCTATGCGCACAAACGCTATCAGGTACTGAACCATTACGACGAGAGTCCACAGCTTCCCTGTGGCTATTCAACTATGATTCTGCTTGCGCTTGTACCGCCGCTTTGGTTCAGGGTCATGAACCAGCGATTGGAAGCCTGGAACCGATAGGCAGAAAATGACAGCGGACATCATGCATCCTACTACTCATTGAAACTTCTTATCTTCGCACCAGGAAGAGCCAATTCCTGAAAACCAAGATGTTTCCGAAAAAAATCCAATTATGGAGATAAAAAAAGAGTTAAGACTTGCCGTGCTAATTGACGCCGACAATGTCCCCTATTCCAATATTAAGGGTATGTTAGAAGAAATGGCAAAATACGGTACGCCAACCTTCAAAAGAATTTATGCTGATTGGACAAAGCCTACAGTTTCAGGATGGAAGACAGTGTTGCTGGAGCATGCTATCACACCAATACACCAATACAGCTACACCTCTGGAAAAAATGCCACTGATTCCTCCATGATCATTGATGCAATGGATATCTTATATTCAGGCCGTGTCGACGGATTTTGTATTGTGTCGAGCGACAGCGACTTTACAAGATTAGCCACACGACTCAGGGAGGCTGGTATGAAAGTATTCGGGTTCGGAGAAAGAAAAACACCCACGGCCTTTATTTCCGCCTGCGACAAATTCATTTACATCGAGATATTGGAAAATAATAAAAATAAAGAACCAGGGAGCCCGCGAAAAACAAAGGCAAAACCAAGAACACCCCAGGCACCCGCATCAACTGTCACAAAGGAACCGATCGGCTCCATTACCAAAGGACTGGTCAAATTATTATCGGATAGCATAGACGATCTGGCGGATGAAAGCGGCTGGACTTTTTTGGGAGATTTAGGCAATCTGCTGATCAAGAAACAACCTGATTTTGATCCCAGAAATTATGGCTTTAATAAACTGCTGCTGCTTATCGAAAGTATTGCGCAGTTTGAAGTCGAAAAGCGCGAAACCGGGAAAGGTAATATTAAGAATGTTTATGTAAGAACGCGGAACAATCCATAGCCTCAAAATGCAGTTCGGCGGAAACCAATTTTGTGCTATACGTCTATTTATAATACGTCAACTCAACTCTGAATCGAGAATCAATTGCCCCAAGCCGGTCATAAGCGGATTTGGATATTTTTATTACAAGCTTGTCCGTTAGTGGTGTGTCCGGAAGTTTACCCATTACTCTGACAAATACTTCCCGGTTATTCATTTCATTCTTCACTTTCAATATTGTACCTACAGGTGCGGTTCGGTGTAGCGCCAGGTACTTTCTATTTCCTTCCGTTCCCTCAATCAATTCGGCTAGCCCAGACTGTGTTATCTCATCACTGTTCTTAACCGACTCAGAAATTCGAATTGTTTGTTCTTTGACTTCTGTTTTGGGCTGAACGGATGGTGTGTCATGCTTTGGTTCCGTTATCACTGCAGGAGGGTTTGGCTTTGTGATCTCCACCTGGGGTGATCTTACTATCAACTCCTGGCCAATACTAATCTCATTTCCCTCAAGCTTGTTCCAATCCTTCAACTGCTGCACAGTCACACCGTATTGTTTAGAAATAGAAAACATGGTTTCCTTCGCCGCTACAACATGTAAACCGCTGGCAGCTACAGCAGCAGCTTCAGGGTTATTGGAAGTTTTACCACTTTTGATGATAAGCTCCTGGCCTATCGAAAGTGAATTGCCTGACAGATTATTCCACTGCTTAATTTCCTCAACAGTAACATTGTAGGCTTGGGATATAGAGAACATCGTCTCCTTTGCGACAACAGTATGTGTAACACCGTTAACTGAACGGACCGCCTGCTTTGGCAAATACGGAATTTTGAGAATCTGGCCTATTTCTAATCCTGCATCAGCGGTGGGATTGTATTGCAGAATAACTTCTACTGTTGTACCATAACGTTTCGAGAGCCCATAGAGTGTCTCTTTCTCCGCTACCATGTGGATAACGAAGACCTTGCCATTAATGGTTTCAGTCCCAATCGAATCTTGCAGTATCTGCGGTTGAAAAAATGAAACACCCGCGAAAATCAATTCATAAATCATACTAACTTGTAGCTAAACAACTCTACTTTGTTCTTTATAAAAAACACACAATCAGATAATACGAAAAAAGTATCCAGGCCAATTCCCTTCAGGTGATCGTCTAATTTTACGTTCATTAATACTTCGCCCGCTGCGGAAATGATCAACAAATAATTAGCCAAATTCTCCTCCTGAATGTAAAAAGAAATAAAAATATTGGAATCATACTCCAGATATTCCAACGCTATAACCGGTAATAAATTGAATTTCCGGCTCAAAAATGTTTTTACAGTGGCAAAGTACGCATTGTCGTCGAGATATTGCTGCGGCCGGATGACTTCTTCTGGCGATTTATCGCTTGTAATTACCTGCTCAACCTCCTTTCCCGAATAAATGTCCAGGACAGCGGATCGGGTGCCATACTTCGAAAGTAGCCCTTGTACCTGACGGTGGGAAACGGAAACGAGGGAAAAGTCATTATTCCACCATACTATCTTCCGATCGAAGATATGGTATGCAAAAACACCTTTGCTATCAGGGTTACTGGTTTCCATGTAGACAGTAAAAAGGACTATGGCTTCAGACGCGGCCTCCAGGGTAATCCACCAGGGCTCATCAAAAACAACGTTGCGCCAGAGAAACTCTCCTGTGCCGCATGCTAAAGCAGAAAACATAACCTGCTTCCTCTCACTATTCCGAACTTCCAGCACGAGAATATTGTTTTTTCCTGATACCAGTGAATTCCAGACAATCCCGTCAAAAACATGAGAAAAGTTGAAATCTATTCTGCGTGCCAACCGGTTTAAAGCTTAATTTTACGCAAGTTAAAACAGGATTTTATAATTCTTGACATTAAACTAAAATGATTGAGCTTCAATTAATCACATTATGAACGTTTTGAAAACAATGCTGGCTTTCTTATGCATGATGTCGATGACGTTCGTTGCTTCAGCGCAACAAAAAAAGGTCATGGTTATGGAGATCAAAAATGAAATTGACCCACGAATGACCCGGTACGTGGAATTGGCATTAGGGCATGCTAAAGAAACAAAAGCTGATATTGTGATAATCGAAATGGATACGTATGGTGGCGTACTTACGGATGCAAAAGAGATTGTAGATAAAATCATGGCTGTTCAGAACCCCGTGTGGGTATTCATCAACTCTGATGCTGCATCTGCCGGGGCATTGATATCCATTGCATGCGATAGTATTTACATGTCACCCGGAGCAAGCATCGGCGCCGCAACGGTCGTGGACGCCAGTGGCGGAAAGGCACCCGATAAGTATCAGTCATATATGCGTTCTATCATGCGCTCAACCGCAGAAGAGCGTGGAAGAAACCCAACAATAGCTGAAGGCATGGTAGATGAACAAGTTGAACTCGAGGGCGTAAAAAAGGTTGGTCAGGTAATAACATTTTCCACTTCTGAAGCCATAGAACATGGATACTGTGAAGGCAAGGTTGAATCGATCGAAGAAATTCTAAGGCGGAACAACGTTGCAGACTATAAAATCGACCGATTCAATCTCAGCACATCAGAACGCGTAATTGCTTTTTTTCTAAATCCGTTTATCAGTGGGATTTTAATTCTCGCCATTATTGGCGGCATCTATTTTGAAATGCAAACGCCAGGCGTTGGATTTCCCGGGGCCGCTGCTTTGATCGCGCTCATACTTTACCTGGTCCCCTACTATCTGAATGGTCTGGCTCAGAACTGGGAAATATTAACCTTGTTCATCGGCTTTGTCCTTATTGTCCTGGAAGTATTTGTCATTCCCGGTTTTGGGGTGGCCGGGTTCGCGGGCATTACCATTACGATTGGTTCGCTGGTTCTGATTATGATCAACAACAATGCCTTCGATTTCGAGTTCGTCCCCATGAATGATATCCTGATCGCATTGGCTTCCACCATGGGTGGAATTCTGGGCGGAATCGTTTTACTTTTTGTAGGAAGTGCACGGCTGGCAAACACGAAATTGTATAGGCGTATCGCATTAACCGATACCCAGGAGCGAACCGAAGGGTATACTTCCAACGTCAACAAGGAAGCGATGAATGGAAAAAAAGGTTTAGCGCAAACTGTGTTGCGACCCAGCGGAAAAGTAACCATTGAAGGACACCAATACGACGCCTTTACCAGAGGAGAATTTATTGATAAGGGAAAACCCATCGAAGTCATCAACGAAGCGGGTTCAAGTTTACAGGTAAAACAAGCGGATAACTAACATGAGAATACTTGGAATAATACCGTCGCGGTTTGCCTCCACCCGGTTTCATGCAAAACCACTCGTAGATATCAATGGCAAGTCGATGATTCAGCGCGTCTACGAGCAAGCGAAGAAATCAGAATCACTAACCGATGTTCTTGTCGCAACCGATCATGCGGAAATATTCAACCATGTTAAGGCGTTTGGCGGTAATGCCTGCATGACCAGCGAGAGCCACCTCAGCGGAACTGATCGCTGTTTTGAGGCCCTGACCCTACAGGGTGAGAAATTTGACTATGCAATTAATATTCAAGGCGATGAACCTTTTATTCGCCCTGATCAAATCGATTTGCTGGCAACGAAACTTGACGGGAAAACCGAAATTGCAACCTTGGTTAAAGCTATTGAAAATAAGGAAGAACTTTTTAACCCAAGCGAGGCAAAGGTTGTCTTCAACTGTTATTGGGAAGCACTCTATTTTAGCAGGTCACCCATTCCTTACATCCGAAAGGCCGACGAGCCCGAATGGATGACCCAGTTTAAATATTATAAACACGTTGGAATGTATGCCTATCGGACGGACATTCTGGAAAGGCTGACAAAGCTTCCGGTATCTTCATTGGAAAAAGCTGAATCGCTGGAGCAGCTTCGGTGGCTGGAGAATGGATTTACAATTGCCATTGTCGAAACATTGATCGATTCATTTGGAATTGATACACCTTCAGATTTGGAAAAAGCGATTGCCCTCCTCAAAAACTGAACTTGTGATCCGTCAGCGGTTGAATTCGCTCACCTGCCTGATGCCCAATTTTTCCACCGCAAACTTTTTAACCTCACGGTAAACGGCCTCCACATCTTTTGAAACCAAAGAAGAACCCAGCACATGGGCTCCAGCTGTAGGAATGTTCATAATTACTTTAAAGTCCTCTGGCGTAGCCAGCTTCTCGTTCATCTCCAGTATAGCGCTTACCTTCACCTGGGGATCCTGCTCTTCTTCATTCTTGTAATAGTACAACGTAAGCGAAGGTTGTTTTATTCTTTGAAATAATTCCGATGTCATCGTGGATTCAATCAACTCTTCCAGCTGGCTAACCGCTTCCAGGCGATATTTCTTATACCAGTACTGTGACTCAGCTTCAGTCGCATCCGTTATGTTGTATCTGCTGCCAACCACCAGCCTTGCAATTTGTAATCCCCACGGGTCGTTCGCGATAAACGCAGCGCCATTCCGTAGCGCAATATTAGGGGAGAGGTTGATCAATGCATATACATCATCAGGAAACTCTGCAGCGAGCTTAAGTGCCAGGGTCCCGCCAGTGGAAGTACTCATCAAAATAATTTTGTTTCCAAGCTGCTTGCCAATAGCCAGCGCTTCTTTGGCGCTTTCCCATGAACGATCTGGCGTATAAAGCAGCAATGCTTCCGTAGTATCGATACCGTGATCAGCCAACCGTGCTAAATATAAATTAGATCCAAACTCCTTCGCGAATCGTCGATGGGTCGGATTCCCTTCCATTTGGCTTGCTGAGAAACCATGGAGGTAAACAACAGCATACTCCGTTTTTTGACTGCTGCTATCATTCCAGATAATGCGGGCCTCGTTGTCGGGTTTTATAATGTGCTTGGCCTCCTGGTTGCGGACATATGCTTCGAGCGCAATTGGATCTGCCGGAACATCCGGCATCGCCAGACTGAAAGCTGGTTCTGCTGGTTTAGGTCCAAGAAAATAGATGCCAACAAGCAAAATAATCGGAATACCGATCTTAATAATACGACCTGATACCATTGAATATGCAGTTTATTGGTGAAAGATAGCGAAAGACCCTTCGAAATAAAATTTTCGTTTAATGACTGGCTTCTAAAAAAATATATGCGCTTCTTTTATGGATTATTCATCTCGCCGTCATCATACGTACTGTAAACAAAAAATACATTACTATGAAAACATTAAGATTTCCGGTTATGACGGTGCTGGCCGTAAGCACGATTTTGTTCCTTGGGTTCACCTTTCGCAGGTTGGGAACTCCATCAAAAAAGACTCCACCGTTCGTGCCGCCCAAAGGTTGTGTGTATCGCACGTTGATGGGCGAAGAATCCTCAGAAGAAAACTCCAGGTACAAAACGCCTGAAAAGGTTCAACAAGCTGTTGAACATGGACTTTC
>Ga0224505_10000045_pt1 | contig 94072 bp, 89 predicted proteins | sample SF_Jan12_sed_USG_FD_169102 | JGI IMG/M metagenome (GOLD analysis project Ga0224505, IMG submission 169102) | Sediment microbial communities from San Francisco Bay, California, United States - SF_Jan12_sed_USGS_4_1 | ecosystem: Environmental > Aquatic > Marine > Sediment | place: USA: California...
AATACGTATGCCGCGAAGAACAGCATGGCAAACACCAGCATGGCACTGAGGTAAGTGGACTGTGAGCAGGTAAGGCGCTCGAGTTCGTCGCGGAAACGCTGCGCCGCTTCGTGCATGATTCGGCCGGAAAAACTGGGTGTGGAACTCATCGTGCGGCTGACGGCACTCCAGGTTTTGGCGATTAGCAGAAAGACAAGCGTGCTCGCCAATGCGACGGTTGCCGCTCCGCTTATTGCCTGAATTTCCATCACTGTAGGTTCCGTTAGTGCTGTACGCAGTCGAGCGTAGCTCTGCTCATCCGCCGACGATGTGACACAAGTCACACCAGAGCTCCCGGAAATCGTGCGCATAGCACTTTTTTAAGCTCCCGTTCAGCCAGGCAGGCCTATATATGGAAACATCAATATCGAATGTTGTTCGTATGGAGTACGTGATGAACAGTAAATGGATTCTGGTTGGATTGTTCCTGGCACTTGCGGGCTTAAGCGGTTGTGCGTCGATGAGCAGCGACGAATGCATGGCCAGCGACTGGTCTGCTATCGGCTACGAAGATGGCTCTCGCGGCTATACGTCGGATCGATTCGGCCAACACAGAAAAGCGTGCGCCAAACACGGCGTTACTGCGGACTTTTCGGCCTACCAGACCGGCAGAGATCAGGGCCTGGTTGAATATTGCCAGCCGGGCAGGGGCTTCAATGTGGGTGTCAACGGCGGGAACTACAACGGCGTCTGCAGTGTTAACCTCGAAGGTGATTTCCTGGATGCCTATAACGCCGGTCACCACCTGTACACGCTACGCTCCAATGTGAGTCGCGCGACCTCGTCGATTAATTCGAAAGAGTACGAACTCGATCGTATCGAGGAGAGCATCGCGGTTAACGCGCTGGCAATGGTGTCGCCCGCGACAACCAATGAGGAACGTGTCCTGCTACTCGTGGATCTCAAGAACATGTCGGAGCGCACCGGGCAATTGCAGGCCGAAATCAGGGAGCTCCACGATTATCGAGCGCGATCCCAGGTCGAACTCGATAATTACCAAGTGGTGCTGGCCGATCTCGGATACTAACGGGCGCTGCCGCTACCAGTTGTAGTCGTCGGAATTTCCGCGCCGATCGTTTCGTTCCCGACGCTCCTGTTCATGAACGCCGGTAGTGCCGGTGGCCGTGGAAGGGCTGAACGGGCTGCGGCGATCATGGCCGGTCCGTCGGTCATTGAAGTGTGCAAACCGGCAGTTGCAGTCCGGATAGTCGCATTCCGGCAAGGGCAGGCGAGGTGCGCCACTCGACAAAAAACGGCGACCGGTCAAAGCTTTCGCTGCGTCGCAGGCATGTTCAGAATACTTAATCGCGACGGCATGAAACTTGCCGGAATCTCTGGGTTTGCGTGTTGACTTGGTCTCGTCAACCGACTTGCCTTGGCGCACGCGGACGACCAGCCAGGCTATGGTGAGTATCAACAGCAACCCAAGTAACGCTTCGTGCACTTCAGCCTCCCCGGACGGATTTGGGACAGGACTGGTACTTTAGTCACATTTATAGCAGCTCGTCTACCGCGATTTCGGTCAATCGAGACGCCAGCGTCACTTCGACATGCTCTTTGATCTCGGTCGATTTCATCAGATCGGGGATGAAAACCTGTTCCAGCAATGCCTTGACGGTGTCCGGGTCCGAAGTTGCCAGGTTCAACTCCTTGTTGACCTGCAGGCTCAGCTTATCGAAGTTCGCGGAGCCTACACTGGCCCAGCCGTCAAATATCGCGGCCTTGACATGGCTCATGCCGGGATACTCGTATACCCGGACGCCATGTTCGAGCAGATCATTGATCGTAATTTTGTTGCTGGCATTCAATGAGCCATGATTTCCGCTCGAAGGAATGATGACTCGCACGTCGACGCCGCGACGTCTTGCCTTGGCGAGTTCGTAGACAGTTTCGTCATCGGAAAAGTAGGCGTTCTCAATCAGGATATAGCTCTGTGCGCTTCGGATGGCGGCGATCTGCGCTTTGTGGATGTCGGAGTCGAAATTGCGTGTTTGCAGGACGCGCACCGGGTAGCCGTCCCTTTCCGCGCGCTGTTTCTTCCCCTTCAGGAAGGCAAAGAAATTTGCAAAGTCACCGAATATGCCCGACCGGGCCCAGGCCTTGTTGGACTCGTACTGCAACTTATCGACTACCGGACCGCTGACTTCCATCATCAGGTCGTGCCAGTTATAGCGGTATTCCCGGCCGATATTCATGCCTCCTACGAAGGCGATTTTTTTGTCGATAATTGTGGTTTTGGTGTGATCGCTGACCGTCAGCCAATAATTTGAGACATTACGAACGTCTACTGATGATTCATTTTCGAGATACGCACGCATCGACAGCGGGACCCTGTGCTCAATTGGCATCGAATCCGGATCCGAATGCATGGCAATCATGTTGCCTAGATCATCGACCATGACCCGCACACGAACCTCGTCGGAGCGAGCTTTGAGCTCGTCCGCCAACTGTACGGCGTAGTCGTCGTTGTCGAAGATATAGGTGCGAATGTCGATGCTTTCCTGTGCGTTATGGATAGCATTCGTCAAGCGGCAGAAGTATTCGTCACCATCCACCAGGAACCGGATTCTGCCGGTGTCACTGCGCGTACCGGTGATCTTGTCCAACTTGCGCTCGAAGTCCGCAAGGTCCATAGGCATTGCGTTGCTGACGTCCGGAATATCGCCAGCCAGGGCCGGCATTTGCACGCTGCCAATCGCGATGCGGTGTAGCAGGCCGCGTGTTGATTTGGCGGCGTAGGATGCAATGGAGCTGAAGTGTGAAACGGGGCGATTAACCGGATTTTCGTAGGCCGATCGGGCGACGATCAGGCCGAAGTGGGCGCCTTTGGCAGCCGCGCGCTGCGCTTTGAATCCACGATCGAAGGCAGGTTCGATGAACTGCGAGTCTTTCATGCCGCCTTGCTGTGGCGCTGATGCGCAGCCCGCGAGTACCGGAATAAAGAGGGCAAACAATACAAATCGAAAAATGCTTAAGCTCATGACGTGACTCCGAGACCTGGTTACCGCCTCCTGTGGCGGGCTCGGTGTCAAATCTAGGCGAGCACATTTGTAGTTAACTGATTACAAAGTGACTCTTTTCAAAGGAGTGTTAATGTTCCCCTGATGTCAGCATGATGATGGTGTAAGTTATTGATTTTATTATATGGAAATCGCAGGAACACCAAACAGCGAGGCATGGAAATAGACCAGCAGGGCGCAGGCAGCTGCAGCGATTATTACCATAATAATGTCCTTTGACAGCGGGACAGCGTTGGGCTTCAGCCATTGCCCGTCGCGCTTATTGATGAAAATCATCTCGAGGATGGCCCAGATCGCAAGACCGCCGAACAGGATGACAGAGCGGCTCTCGCCATTGGTCAGCAAATGTCCGGCTCCCCACAATACGACGGCAGTCATTTGTGGATGACGAATGTATCGCTTGAGATTATTTGGCGTGCTTGAGGTGACAAACAGGACGATGGCCAGTAGTACAGCAGCAGAGGGTATTGGGCTGCCATACAGCGGCGGTGCATAAAGCGCGACAGGCATTGTCGATTTCCAGCCGAAAACGATGAGCAGCAGGGCAATCACGATGTCGAGGGTTATGAGGCCCTTGTAAGGTCCCAGGCCAAACCGGTCGACCATACGGGTTCGGGCGCCCGGGGCAACAGCCTTGAAAAGGTGAGTGATACTCCAGAGAACAACACCAGCGATTAGCAAGGTCATGACAAGTCTCCTAGCGCGCGAAAACGTGCGGCCTGAGTATACCGTTTCGTGTAAAATTTTCCGGGATAACCTTGTGGAGTCCGCGATGAATACTGAAGGCAAACTGCTGCAGATGTTGACGGGCTATGCGGCCGCGCATCAGCATCCGTTCAACATCTTCGTGCACATGATTGGAATTCCGACCATCATGCTTGGTGTTCTGATACCGCTGACCTGGATCGGATTTGAGATCAATTCGTTTCATTTCCTGCTCGCTCATTTGATTATTGCCGGGATGTTCATTTTCTACCTTACTCTCGATGTACTGTTTGCTCTGGTCTTTGCGATTGGCGCCTACTTCCTGACGATGCTAGCGGCAAAACTGGGTAGTTACCCGGGCAATACCGGCTGGGCCATAGCCGCTGCCTGTTTTTTCGGCGGATATGCAGCTCAATTTGTCGGCCATGCCGTGGAAAAGTCGATGCCGGTTTTAATTAAACACCCTGTCCAGGCTAATCTTGCCGCGCCATTTTTTACGGTCGTTGAGCTCTTCAAGATTGCAGGTCTTCGTGAGGAGCTCTTTAACTCGGTCCAGCTACAAATCGCTTTGCAGCGCAAGCAGCAAACGGATGCGGTGACATAATCGAATTGCAGGACGGGACGTCGCTACGCGTTGATCGTTGGCTGTTTTTTTGCCGATTCTTCAAGACCCGGGTTGTGGCGACGGACGCAGTGCACGGCGGGCATGTAAAAATTAACGGTGAACGGGCGGCGCCGGGCAGTCGCGTCAAATGCGGTGACCAAATCGATCTGGTGCGCGAACGTCTGCCGTACTCTCTGCAGGTGGTCGCAATTCCGAGTCGGCGTGGGCCGTCAGACGAGGCCAGACGCTGTTACGTGGAAGACGACGAGACCGTTCAATTGCGGAAGACTCAAGCCGACTCTTTACGGCAAGATAGAATGCTGATGCCAAGGACGGAGGGTCGTCCGGACAAGCATACACGGCGCATACTCAGGGATCGAAACAGGAAGTCAGAATGACCGAAACAGTTCGTCTCGTCGGCGTTGCCAGCTCACTACCCGAATACAAGCGAAGCTCCGATGAAGTCGATGAGCTTTTAAGCCGCTCCGGGGGTTTCAAGCCCAGGCGAGGGTTGATCCAGGCGATGTCAGGTATTCGCGAACGACGCGTTGCTGCTGACGATGAGCATTGTTCCGATCTGGCTGCTGACGCCTGCCGCAAGGTACTCGCCAGCTCGAACGTTGACAAAGCGGATGTCGACTTGCTGATTTTCGCTTCGGCCGGTCAGGACCTTACTGAGCCCGCCACCGCGCATATCACGCAGTCAAAGCTCGGTACGAAAGCGGCAGTCTTCGACCTGAAAAACGCCTGCAACAGTTTCCTCAATGGTATGCAGGTAGCCGAATCTTTGATCCTGGGTGGGTCCTACAAGACCGTTCTTCTCGCGACCGGCGAGGTCAGTTCGCGCGTCATTTCGTGGCGTCCCAAGAACCTTCGCGACTTCAAGAGCTGCATGCCTGGCTATACCGTGGGGGATGCTGGCGCGGCGGCACTATTGGTAAGGTCCGATGACAAACGCGGAATTTTTTATCGAAAGTTTTCATCGCATAGCGAATACTGGGATCTGACAACGGTCGACGGCGGCGGTTCCCGGTATCCGCAGGGCGATCACTTTTACCTGCGTTCAAATGCGCCGGAGCTCAAAGTCGCATTCCGTGAAATTGGCCTGCCATTTGTGAAGCTCGCCATGCAAGAGGCGAACGCGAAGTTTTCGGACTTCAAGCGCATATTCGTTCACCAGGTTTCCTTGCCCTACCTCTACGACATGCTTGAAGAGAGCGATATTCCCGCCGACCAGGTAGAAGTGACGATTGAGTTCCTGGGCAACATGGCTGCCGCTTCCATTCCCGTAGCAATGGCTCAGGCGTTCGAACGCGGGGCTATCGAACGCGGAGACCGCATCATGTGCCTCGGACTTGCCAGCGGCATCAGTATTGGTGCTGTCATGATCGACTTGTGAGTCACGAGCGACTATTTGTTGTCGTTCCTTTTTACAACGAGGAACGCGGGATCAGTGCAACGTTAAATGCGTTGTCCGAGCAGGACGACAACGAGTTCACACTGCTAATGGTTGATAACGGCAGCACTGACGCAAGTGCTGCAATAGTGAATCAATTTGCGAAGGATCACCCGTCACTCCGTATACGTATGATCTGCGAATCCCAGAAAGGAACCGGCGCTGCCTCCGACACAGGGTTCCGTGCGGCAATTCTCCAAGGAGCGGACTGGATCGCTCGTACCGACGCGGACTGTGTGCCAGCTCCGGACTGGACCAGGAATATTAAAGCGGCATTGCGAGATGAGGGACTGGAGTTCGTGGCCGGCAAAATACTGCCACGTACAGATGAAGAGCCATTGACCACGGGCAGAAAAATAATGCTTTCGACAATGCTGTGGCTCGCTGAAAGCTACGGAAAAATTCATCGTCGTGGGTCGAAGTTTAAGTACCCGTACTTCATGGCGGCCGGCAACAATCTCGCAATTACTGCGTCGCTCTATGAAAGAAGCGGGGGATTTCTGCGCAGTCGACTGGAAGACCTCAATGAGGATCGCGCACTTTCTGAAGCCGTGCGCACAATTACCAGCCGGGGTGGTTTGCGAAAAAATATCCTGGTTCGAAACTCCATCCGGCGCGTGCGCGCGTACGGTGCTCTCAATACCTTGCGCTGGTATCGCAATCGCGGCTACCGGCCGGCTGAAGTCGATATTCGATGACGGTCGCGAAGCACGAAACCATGCTCAATCTTGCGGCGCACCCTTTAATGTGGCCGCTGGTGCGTATTGCACGTCGTATTGCGCCCGTCTGGAGGGTTCCGGGGCTTGGTATCGTCGTCAGCGGTGCGGAGTTTGCCCGCGAGGTCCTGACTCGCGACAGTGAGTTCACCAAGAATGGCCCTGGCAGTTTTGCGCAGGCACTCACTCTTGGGCTGGGTCCGAAAGCGCTCGGAAACATGGATGGCGAGGAGCATCGGCACATGCGCGCGTCACTTGCTGACGTATTGGCGCCAGAGCGCTCTGCAGCACTTGTACAGGGGCGGGCCGCGGAACTGGAGTCGATGTGTGCCCGGCTGGTGCGCGGAGATATCGTAGATCTTGCGGATTTCATGCGAACCTGGAGTGGCCGCATAGCGTTCGATGTGCTCGGCATTTCACCGCCAGTCGGCAAAGAGGAGGAGGCCAGCCGCGATATCGTAAGGCTTAGCGGGCGAATGGCATCGGTACTTGGTTTTCGGCGTCCGTCCGCGGCCCAGGTCCGCGATGCTTTGGCAGATAGAGAGCGGCTGTCGGTCTACTTTCGCGATGCATACAATATTCCCGCACAACCCGACTCGTTGGTCGGTCGATTACAGCGTCTTGGACTGAGTTTCGATGCAGCGGCGGGCATATTGCTGATCTTCGTTATTGGCGGAACTTTGACAACGAGTGCGGCTTTGCCGCGAATCGTCGCGTTATTGATCGACAACGGTCTGGTCGGTCGAATCGCGAATGAGTCGGCCCGTATCCCCCAGGTGGTCGACGAAGGCCTGCGCTTTATTACTCCGCTGCCCGGTACGGTTCGCATTGCGGAACGCGATGCCGTGGTTGTCGGACGAAAAATATCGGCGGGTTCGCGCATAGTGATATTGACCTGCAATATGGCCAGGGACCCGCTGCTATATTCGCACCCGGATCAGTTTGACATCGAGCGCAAGCACGACTCGCGAGTTGGACGATTATGGTTTGGTGCCGGGCCGCACCGCTGCGCCGGTTTTCACCTGGCGCAACGTGAACTTATAGCGGCGCTTACGGCGCTGGCTGGCACTCGACGCAATTTTCGCGTTGTCAGGCGAAGCACAACCCGAGGTGCGCTCCTGCCCGCTTACAGCGAACTGCTGATTCAAGCCACGGACGAACTCGGGTAGTGATGACGCCCTCGTTGCTTGCCAGGCTCGATGCACGGCGCACAAGCGACAGGCATGCGGCTGCGGTCATGAGTACCGACGGTCGCATCCTGTCTGTGAATGATTTCAGCAGCAGGATTCGGACGATCGCTCGTGGTTTTGCCGCGGCGGGGCTGAAATCAGGAGAAAGGGTGTTATTCGCTGTTCGGCCGGACATCGACGCTATCATCCTGATGCTGGGTATCGCGGAAGCAGGCGGCGTACTTGTGCCTGTCGATACGAATATGGGACCGGCCCTGTTCGAGTCACGAATGAAATCGATTTCGCCATCCTGGGTGGTGGCTGAGTCAATACTCTACTCGTTATCGGCCAGTCGCTGGATTCGCAGTCTGTTGTCTCGACGCGGTATCAATTTGCCGAGACTGGGTGCCGTGCGCAACGCAAGATTCGTACACGTCGGCCGCTCATGGCCGGGCGTCCCGGCGGGAAAGTCCGCCATGGCCATCGAAATGCTCGGCCTCAATTCGCGAGAATCGACGGCAATTGATGATGGCGATAACGCCGCGGTAATGATGGTCTTTACGTCCGGGACCAGTGGCGAGCCCAAGGCGGTCGTACATACGCGGCGCTCAATGCGAGGTGTATTCGACACGATCGATCCCTTGCTGGATGCGCACGGCGGGGACTGTGTCTATTCTGGTGAGTTACACCTGATTCTCCCCGCCCTGTTCGCAGGGGCGTCGGTCGTTATTCCGTGCCGGACCCGGTTTTCGGCGAAACGTGTGCTGGCAGATATGGAACGCTTCCGAGTCACGCATTTTTTCGAAGTGTCAGCAGAATTTCAGCAACTCGTTGACGGGGTGGCCGCACTCAAAAAGACCTTGCCGGAAACGCTGCGGCAAATCTGGATTGGTGCGGCGCCGGTACGAGCGACATTGCTGAGAAACTGTAAGTTGGTGTTGGCTAAAAGTACCAGGGTCTGGTGCGTCTACGGGATGACTGAAGTTTTGCCGGTTGCACGCGTTTCTCTCGACGAAAAAGTGCAGTACGACGGCGCAGGCGATCTTGTCGGTCCCTGTGTTGACGGGGTAGTCGCTAGAATTTCCGAGGACGGTGAGTTGCTGCTACGTGGCCCAAATCTTTGCAGCGGGTATTTCGGAGAGTCGCCATTGCAGGAGCTTGCGACCGGCGATCTGGCGCGCTTCGACGATGGCAGGATTGTGCTTCTTGGGCGCCGGAAAGATATGATCATCCGCGGTCAATTCAATATTTATCCGGAACTGTACGAATCGACTATAGAGGGCATTGCCGGCGTCACGCGCTGTGCCATGGTGGGCTTTTACGATGAGGCGGCAGCCGATGAAAAAGTATTGTTGGTGATACAGCCAGTCGAAAATACTCATGTCGCGGCATTTGAAGAGCGTCTGTGGCGTGAGCTGCAGAGCGGGCCCAATAGTATTGACCCGGCGGCACTACCGGACACCATCGTATTCATGACACTACCTATGTGTGGCCGATCCAGCAAAGTTGACAAACAACGACTGCGTGAATTCGCGATGCAGCTGCCATGCGCGTCGCAGTAACCGGTGCCAGTGGTTTCATGGGCGGCGTCCTTGCCCGTGCGCTTGACGCTGCAGGTCACGAGGTCTTTTCATATGGTCAGCGGCGTGCGGATCAGATTGGAGGTCCATTGCCGTCCTATACGCAATGGAATGTAGTCTCAGTGCTCAGCAAGAAGCCTGCAGTGGATGCGGTGGTGCATTGCGCGGCGAAATTGGGCGACTGGGGCGCCGAAGACGAGTACGTTCGCGTTAACGTCGAAGGAACGCGAAGGGTTCTCGACACCTTCAGTGATGCCGGACGATTCATTCATGTAAGCAGCGCCAGTGTCTACTCAAGTGATCAGTCCGGGCAGAACCTGTCGGAAGACGCGTCTGTGGGGCGCGGACTGCATACCGCCTACGCTCGTAGCAAAGCAGCGGCTGAGCGAATGCTTGCGGCAAGTGGACGCGATGTGATCATTCTCCGCCCGCATATCGTATACGGACCCGGCGATACCACGCTGATGCCACGTGTACTCGCGGCCAGACGATTCGGCTGCCTCGCAGTACCGGGTAATGGACGCAATCCCGTCTCGGTAACGCATATTGGCAATTTTGTGCACGCCGTTCAGCGCGTGCTTGAACTAAAGCTGAGCTCGGGCATCTTCAATATCGCGGATGCCGAGGCGCCGCCGGTCGGGGAATTGTTGGACACCTTGCTCGCGATGAACGGTGCGCCGACACGGCTGCTATTCATACCGCGCTCCCTGGCGTGGGGAGCGGCCGTCGCAAGTGAAAACGCGGCCAAGCTCCTGCGCAGGCAAACGGCACCACGTCTGACGCGCTACCTTGTCACCCAGGTCGCCGATGGCCACACGCTGAACCTGAGGCGGGCATTTGAAACGCTGGGATACGAGCCGCGTCACACCTTCCGTGACTTATTGCCATGATCGACGTTGCCAATACAATTGTCCGCGGACGCCGCTGGATTGCAGCGGGCATTCTCCTGCTCGGGATACTTATCCTGCCGTTTGCACATCATTCATCGCAAAAGCTCGTAGTAGGCGGCTCCACCGTGGACCGCAGCGAGGCCGAGTACGTGGATGAGCTGCTGGACACTGAATTCAAAACGCCATTTGCCAGTAACCTGATTTTAGTCGTGACCGGCATCCCGACAGTTGCAGAGGAGGAGGGGCTGGATCTGTTATTCGACATCGTTGCTGCGGTGACCGAGGTCGATAGCGTTGAGCGTGTTTTGTCGTACGTTGATGCTGTCGATCCCGTGTTCGTTTCGGAGTACGGAACGTTCGTCGTTGTCGGATTCTCTCCCGGCGAACGCGATTTGCCCGACGTCGTGCTCGAGTTGCGTCAAGCGACGGCATTGCTGCGCGAAGAGTTAAGCAAAGACCATCCCACAATCGAAATGTCCTGGACCGGGGATGCTGCGTTCGACTACGACATTCGACTGACCAGCGCGATGGATGCCAGCAAAGCCGAAAAGCGCGTTTTTCCGTTGACGATGTTGTTGCTATTCATCGTATTTGGGAGCCTGGTCTCGGCCTTCTTCCCGGTCGTCATCGCTGGCGTGGGCGTCGGACTGAGTCTTGGTGCAGCAGTCTTGATCAGCGCTTACTGGCCGATGACGATATTGCTCGAAAATATCGTGACGATGATCGGCCTCGGTATTGGTATCGACTACTGCCTGTTGATGTTGAGCCGGTTTCGGGAGGAGTTGGCGGTCGATTCCGATCCGGAAGCCGCGGCGGTACGCGCGCTCAGGACGGCGGGACAGACGATCGTGCTTTCAGGCGGTGCTGTTGCAACCGGTTTTGCGGCGCTCCTGATAGTGCCGGCAACCGAGCTGCGATCTATCGCTATCGGAGGTCTCCTCATCGTCAGTTTTTCGGTTTGCCTTGCGACGATGTTGTTACCCGGACTCATGACCTGGCTTGGCCACCGAGTTGAATTCGGGCGAGTGCGGCGAGCGCCAGAGCAGGGAATTCCATCGGAGCGATGGCGGCAATGGGGCCGCTGGATCACCGCGCACCCTGTTCTTATCCTTATCGTCGTGGCTTTGCCACTCACGGCGCTTGCACTCAAGGCGCGCGATATTAGTACCGATATACCATCGGGAAGCTGGCTGCCGAAACACATGGAGTCAACCAAGGGCGTAATGGGCCTGCAGAGGATGGGGCATAGCGGCATAGTCCAGACGATTCGGGTGTTGGTCGAGTTTCCGGCGGATACCCGGGCGGACTCCGCGCCGGGCATGCAGGCCGTACTCGATGTGCATCGCTACCTTGAAACAGACGACAGGGTCGAACGCGTTAATTCCTTGCCGCAGGTACTGGGTGTTGAAGACGGCGAGCAGGCGAGCATTGCGTTCATCCAGCCGGAATTGCACGACGCGTTTATTTCAACCAACGCGCAGATAGCCCTCATTGAAATCGTGCCCCGCGAAAGCGCAAGCGCCGGAGAGCTGATGCGTTATACGCGTGAACTACGCAGCCTGGATCTCAGCGCTGTCACACATTTGGCCGGGACTCGCCTTGTGATCGGTGGCCTTCCGGCAAGCAATGCGGATTACCAGGATGCGGTTGGCGGCAGCGCGAGAGATGTAATCCTGATCGTTGTCGTTGGATCATTTCTCGCTCTGCTGATCGGTTTCCGTTCACTGTTGTGTGCTATCAAGGCTGTCGGACTGAACCTGCTGTCGGTAGCGGCCGCAATGGGTGTGACGGTTCTGGTGTTTCAGGACGGCTACGGATCCGAGTGGCTTGGGGTTTCCGGAGCACTCGATGGACTTTTCCCGGCGGTGCCCATCATCGTATTCTGCGTGGTCTACGGTTTGAGTATGGATTACGAAGTATTTCTGCTATCGAGAGTGGCCGAAAATGTGCGCAAGGGTATGTCGAACTCCGACGCGATAGTTAGTGGTCTGGCCAGTACCGGCGGCGTGATAACCAGTGCTGCCCTGGTTATGATCGTTGTGTTTGCCGGGTTCGCCCTGGGCGAGTTCCTGGTTATCAAAATCCTGGGTTTTGCGCTGGCCACCGCAATAATCATTGATGCAACGCTGGTTCGATTGGCGATCGGTCCGGCACTCATGCAATTAGGTGGCCGCTGGAACTGGTGGCCCGGGAGGCGCGTGGAGTGAAATCGAGCAAGTGGTCCAAGGGGTTTCTGCTTCTCGTATTGGCCTGGTCCCTGATACGGAAGGACTCCCTGCTGCGGAGCTGCAAACCTACGGGTTGGAACCTGCGACGTCGAGACGCTTGTCTGAACATCGCCCATTGATCGTAGAATACGCCTGGCAATCGGCAAGGCCGGATTTGGCAAAGGAAACCAAGCAATGAAAAACAGCATCGCGATATTGATTCTGCTCACACTGGTAGCTTGTAGTTCGGAAACGAGTACGTCCGATGTCGCTGCTGATACGCTTTACACGAATGGTGTGATCTGGACCGGCGCGTCGGGCGCGCCGGACGCCAGCGTAATGGCCGTCAAAGATGGCGTCGTTACCTACGTGGGCAACGGTCAGGACGTGAAGATCGCGGCGAATGAGACCGTTGACCTTGGCGGGCGCTTCGTCATGCCAGGCTTTATCGACAATCACGTGCATTTTCTTGACGGCGGCGCCGCTCTGGCAAGCGTTGACCTTCGAGATGCCGCGACTCCTGAAGAGTTTACGAAACGTATTATCGACTACGCGGGCACCTTGCCGCAGGGTCGGTGGGTTCTGAACGGGAACTGGGATCACGAGTGGTGGGGCGGCGAGTTGCCACGCAAGGAATGGATAGATGCGGCGACGCCTGACACACCGGTGTTCATTCACCGCCTGGATGGACACATGGCGCTTGCGAATTCTGCCGCACTGAAGCTGGCTGGTGTCGATGCCGCAACAGCAACACCCGACGGCGGCGAAATTGTGCACGATGCCACTGGCGAGCCGACTGGCATCCTGAAAGACAACGCAATGGACCTGGTCTTCGCCGCGATTCCACCGATGTCGACCGACGAAAAACTGGCTGTGTTCGAACTCGCACAGTCGCATGCACTCAGTCTCGGTTTGACGGAAGTGCATGCCGTTACCAACGGACCCATGGATGCGGAGATGCTCGATGCATTTCGGCTGGCGCACGATCGTGGGCTCATGAAAATCCGTATTTACGCCTTGACGCCCATCGACAACTGGGAAAGTGCCAGGGACCGGGTAGCCGGGGAAGGCTATGGTGATGACCTTCTGCGTTGGGGCGGCCTGAAAGGATTTGTGGACGGGTCCCTGGGATCGACCACCGCGTGGTTTTACGAGCCGTTTACCGATGTGCCGGAGACCAGTGGCTTTCCGCTGGGAGATCCGGACACCCTCAAAGCCACGATGGCCGACGCGGATGCAGCAGGCCTGAAGCTCGCCATACATGCGATTGGCGACAAAGCGATCGATGTCCTCATCGAGAATATGCGCGCTATAGCAGGTGCTGATATCAAGAGTCGTCGCTATCGCATTGAACACTTTCAACATCCGTCAACAGCTGCCATCGAAAAGGCCGGGGAGAGCGGGATCATCGCGTCAATGCAGCCCTATCACGCTATTGATGACGGTCGTTGGGCAGAAAAGCGCATAGGCTCGGAACGAATAAAGACAACCTACGCCTTCCGTTCATTGCTCGATGCCGGTGTCATTCTCAGCTTTGGTTCGGACTGGCCGGTAGCGCCTTTGTCGCCGCTTGCAGGCGTTTATGCTGCCGTTACGCGCCAAACCATCGACGGCCTGAATCCTGACGGTTGGCAGGCGCAGGAAAAAATCACGGTCGAGGAGGCTTTGTCGGCCTACACGGCGGCGAACGCCTACTCGGGTTTCGAAGAGGATCGGGCTGGAACGCTCGAGGCAGGCAAGCGTGCTGATTTCGCCATGCTGAGCGATGATCCGCGCACAGTCGTACCGGCCGATATTCGAAATATCGAAGTGCTTGAGACCGTCATCGACGGCGTGTCAGTCTTTAAGAAGTGATTGCACGGCGAAGGAAATCGCCGGAATCAGCGCTGATAGAATTCGGTATCTCTAATTGGTGCCCAGGAGAGGACTTGAACCTCCACTACCTTACGATAACCAGCACCTGAAGCTGGCGCGTCTACCAATTCCGCCACCTGGGCATAACACTTGCTAATCAGAATTTCGAACATACTACCAAACCGCGCATGAGAAGCGGTTACAATCGCTGCACGGCGGGGCTGCGCACTGTACTCAAAGGGATTGCTGCCTGTCAATTATCAATTATTACCGTTATCCAATGGAGTTCCATCACTTGCCGAGCAAGCCAAGCAAAACCCGCAAAAAGACCCGCAAAAAGTCAAAAGTCGCGGTCAAGGGTAAAGCCTACAAGCACCCGATTCCCAGCCAGAACACCCTGATCGACTTTCTGACCGACGTGGGCAAGCCCCTCAAGGCGGAGCCGATACTCGAGGCTTTTGATCTAAAAGGCCAGCGTATGCGTTCGCTGCTCGTCGAGCGACTGCAGAGCATGGTCAGGGCCGGGCAAATACTGGAGAACCGGCGCGGCGAATTCTGCCTGACTGCGAAACTCGACCTGGTCACCGGCAAGGTCGTCGGGCATCGTGACGGGTTCGGCTTCGTCGTTCGAGACGATGGAGTAGCAGAAGATGTGTACCTGTCCGCCCGGGAAATGCGCTCCTTGTTTGATGGTGATCGGGTCGCTGTGCGCATCAAAGGCCTGGATCACCGTGGCAGGGCAGAGGGCGAGCTGGTCGATATTCTCGAACGTTGCACCCGCGAGGTCGCCGGGCAGTTCATTCGCGAACGGGGTATCGGTATCGTTGTTCCTGATGACACCAAATTGTCGCACCGAATCCTGATTCCGAAAGGCGAAGCCGCGAACGCAAAACACCGCGATATGGTCGTCGTCGAAATTCTGGATTTTCCAACACGGGTTGAACAGGCAACCGGGCGCATCACGACCATCATCGGCGCTCCTGGTGATAAGGGGATCGCAACGGATATTGCGATTCATTCGCACGGCATTCCGTTCAAGTGGCCGGGCGATGTCCGCAAGGAAGTCCAAGGATTCGGTACTACCGTAACGAACAGCGCACACAAGGGTCGCACTGAATTACGCAATGTTGACTTGCTGACCATCGACGGTGAGGACGCACGTGATTTCGATGACGCCGTGTTCTGCAAGAAGACGGCCGAGGGCTGGCGACTGTTGGTCGCGATTGCCGATGTGGCTCACTACGTCAGTGTTGGCTCGGCGCTGGACAAGGAAGCGATCGTCCGCGGTACCTCGGTCTACTTTCCGGACCGGGTCGTGCCGATGTTGCCCGAAGTTTTGTCGAATGGACTTTGCTCGCTGAATCCCAAAGTCGATCGGCTCTGCATGGTCTGTGACATGCGTGTCAGCTCCGCGGGCAAAGTGACGAAGTCGACGTTTTTCGAAGGCGTGATGAAGTCCAAGGCACGACTGACCTATACCCAGGTTGGCGACTTTCTAAGCGGTGAGTCGAAGTCGTCGGTGCCTGAGGAGTTGCAGGGAACAATCCGGGCTCTGCAGGATCTCTACAAAGCGTTTGCCGGACAGCGCCGGCGCCGCGGCGCAATCGAGATTGACTTGCCGCAAACCAAATTCAAGCTGAACAAGGACGGCGAAATCGATCGCATTGAAGTAGTGCCGCGTAATGATGCCCACCGGTTGATCGAAGAATGCATGATTGCGGCAAACGTCGAAGCAGCGAAATTCCTGAAACAGCACAAGATCACCGGTCTCTATCGAATCCATCCCAAGCCTGACGAAGACCGGTTCAACGAACTCCGCTTATATCTCCTGTCACTGGGACTGAAAGTGCCGCACCCGGCCCATGTTGAGCCGCAGCATTTCACACAGTTAATAGACCAGATACAGGACCGGCCGGACAGCGCTGCAATCACGATGGCGATGTTGCGTTCGCTCACACATGCGGCGTATTCACCGGACAATGTCGGCCATTTTGGCCTGGCGCTGCCTTCTTACGCACATTTCACATCGCCCATACGGCGCTATCCCGACCTGCTCGTGCACAGGGCCATTCGCCACATCGTCCGCGGTGGCAAACCCGGCAATTACAACTACGGACCGAAAGAAATGGAACGTCTCGGCGCCATTACGTCGGCCCATGAAAAACGTGCGGAAGAGGCCACCCGTGACGTCGAAGCCTGGCTCAAGTGCCAGTACATGGAGAAACACCTGGGTGACGAATTCGATGGCGTGATTACGGGTGTCACCAATTTCGGCCTGTTTGTGCAAATCAGCGAGTTGATGACCGACGGGCTGGTGCATGTGACCAGTCTTGCCAATGACTACTATAAGTACGACGCGGGCTCGCAGCGACTGGTTGGCGAGCGCAGCGGGCATTCCTACCATCTTGGGGCACCCATGCGGATTCGGGTGCAACGCGTGGATATGGATACGCGCAAAATCGACTTCAGGCCGGTGGACGATGAGTCGCGTGAAACAAGCGGAAGTCCTTCTTTTGGCAGGAAAAAAAGGCGTCGATGAGCAAGGCGCATTACATCACGGGGCTGCGGGCCGTGGAGCAGGCGTTGGCAACGGAATCCTCGGATGTCCGCCGCATCTACGCCGAATACCAGACTGCCAACCCGCGGGTGGAGGCGATCATCAGGACTGCTCAGCAAGCTGGCATTGAGATTCAGGCCGCGAATCGAGCCCGTCTGGCGCAAATGAGCGGCGAAGAACGCCACCAGGGAGTCGTCGCCGAGGTGCAGCGCCGCACAGCGCTGGACGAGGCCGGCCTCCGAACGCTGGTCGAACAACGTCTGCAGATGCCAGGCGGCAAACCCTTGTTATTGTTGGTGCTGGATGGCGTGCAGGACCCCCATAATCTGGGTGCCTGCCTGCGCACTGCGGATGCCGCGGGGGTCGATGCCGTCATCGCGCCACGCCACGCGGCTGCCCGTTTGAGTCCGACTGTTAGCAAGGTCGCTGCCGGCGCGGCGGAGCAGTTGCCGTTTGCGACCGTAGGCAACCTGAACCGGGTCCTGGGATGGCTTGCCGACTACGGTGTACGCCTGATCGGGACCAGTGACAAAGCCGATTCCAGCCTGTTCGAGGCCGAGCTGACCGGTCACCTGGCCCTTGTTATGGGTAAGGAGCATACCGGCCTGAGCCAGGCCATCGCGGGTCGCTGCGACTTGCTGGTCAGCCTGCCCATGGCGGGCGTCGTGTCGAGCCTCAATGTGTCGGTCGCCACGGGCGTATGCCTCTACGAAATTGCGCGCCAAAGGGCCTTGCGCCTTACTTAAGCGTTCGGTAGGATGCGCCTCCCGCTTAACCGGCGGTTTTTCACCTCTTGCTACACCGGATTTGCCGGGTAGCTAACATCCGAAAGGGGCAACAATGAGGCATTACGAAATCGTGTTTCTGGTTCATCCGGACCAGAGCGAGCAGGTTCCTGCCATGGTAGAAAAGTACCAGGGCATGGTGACTGAATCCGGTGGAAAAATTCACCGTTCCGAGGATTGGGGCCGTCGCCAGCTGGCGCACCCGATCAATAAGATCCACAAGGCACACTACGCGCTTCTAAATGTTGAGTGTGACTATGCTGTGATCGATGAAATCAAGACCGCTTTCAAATTCAACGACGCCGTGCTGCGCAGTCTCGTAATGGTGTGTGATAAAGCCGTTATCGAAGCATCGCCGATGGCCGTCGCTGTCGCCGAAGAAAAGGCGAAAGAGAAGGAAGCACAGCAACGCCGCGACGCGAAGGCTGTTGCAGAAGCCGCAATGCGTTCGGACTCTGACGATGAGGAGTCGTCTTACGACTCATTTTCCGATGATGACGATTCGGACGACAACGATTCGGACGATGACGATTCGGACGACGGCGACTATTCAGACGACGTAGCTGAGAGGGCCTGAGCAAATGAGCATGAATCGATATTCACGCAGACGGAAATATTGCCGCTTCACGGCCGAAGGCATCACCGAGATCGACTACAAAGATCTCAACCTGCTCAAGGCATACATCACTGAAACGGGCAAAATTGTTCCGAGTCGGATTACCGGCACCAAAGCAAATTACCAGCGTCAACTGACGTCGGCTGTAAAGCGAGCCAGATTTCTCGCATTGCTGCCGTACACCGACCGCCACTAGTCCGGTTAGAGTTGGTTTTGTGCAGGCGATAGCCAAATGGCTGGTCGCGCGGCCGTATTACGCCGTGGCAGGCCTGGCGGTTACGCTTTTGCTGCCGGCGCCACAACTCTTCAGCGGAGCCATATTGGTATTGCTGGTACTGGCTGAGGGTACGAGACTTGCGGTGGTCAGAGCATCGGTCGCCGCAGCAGCGCTCGCCGCGGCATCCTTGCTGCTGGGAGGGTCGCTAACGTCGCTGGTGGCGCTGATGGTGGCAACCTGGGTTCCGGCTCTGCTGCTGGCTCAGGCGCTTGTGGCAGTGAGGTCACTGACGCTGACATTGCAGGTGTCGGTTATTGTAGCGGTTGCGGCTTTGCTGGTATTTCAGTTGGCCATTCCGGATGCGGAGGCATTTTGGCGGCCATACCTCGACCTGATGGACGATATCATCAGGCAGAACGGGTTGACGCTGAATACCGAATTGCTGACGGCTGATGTAATGACAGTATCGGCGGTACTGGTTTTATGGATGCTGTACACCGGTGCGTTACTGCTGGGCTACGGGCTGTACCGTCGTTTGCCTGCAGGAACTGACAATTACGGTCAGTTCAGGGATTTGAATTTTGGGCGGGTAATTGCGCTCACTTTGGCGCTGCTTTCGTTGCTGGCGTTTGTGATAGATGCAGCCTTGCTAGAGAACATTGCGTTCATTATTTTCGTAATGTTCATGATGCAAGGACTGGCAATAGTGCACTGGTTGCACGGTGAGGGTAAATTGCCGCTCATTGCCGTAGTTTCGGTGTATGTGTTGATGCCATTTTTGCAGGTTTTGCTGATAATGGTGTTGGCGTTGATAGGATATACGGATGCTTGGATTGGTTTCCGGCATCGTTTCAAAAAAGTCTAAGGGCTCATAAACATGAACGTTATTTTGTTGGAAAACGTTGAAAATCTTGGTCGTATCGGCGACCTGGTCAAAGTTAAGGCCGGTTTTGGCCGCAATTTCCTGCTGCCGCAGGGTAAAGCCGCACTTGCGACGCCCGAAAACATGAAGCAAGTCGAAGCGCGTCGTGCCGAGCTTGAAAAAGCAGCAGCTGAAGAGCTGAACAAGGCGAAAGACCGTGCCAAGGCGATCGACGGGGTCGAGCTTGTGATCGTGGCGAACGCTGGTACCGAGGACAAGCTTTTCGGATCGGTAGGCCCGGTTGATATCGCCGAAGCGTTTGCTGCCGTGCAGATTGAGGTCGAACGCAGTGAGGTACGTATGCCAAACGGGCCGATACATGAGCTCGGCGAGTTCGAAATCGGTGTACACCTGCACAGTGACGTGAATGCTACTGTGACCGTCAGGGTAGTGTCCGGCGAGTGATGGTGCGCCGGCCATTCTTTGGCCGGCCGTTGTGTTACCTTAAAGCCGGAGCCAATGCTGGCTGAGGAAATATGGGGATGGTCCGAGCGGTGGATGATGGCAGGATCGAAGGAGGCGCCGAGCAGCGCCTCAAACTTCCGCCAGCGTCCATAGAAGCCGAGCAGTCGCTGCTTGGTGGCTTGATGCTTGACGCGTTGGCCTGGGACAAAATCGCTGACGTTATTGCGACAGACGATTTTTACCGCAAGGATCATCGGCTCATTTTTTCCGCCATCGGAGCGCTGATCGAAAGCGGAAGTCCCTGTGATGTCGTCACGGTTTCCGAGCACCTTGATAGCCATGGTGAACTCGATAACGCAGGTGGCCTCGAGTATCTTGCCACGCTTGCCAACGAGACTGCTGGAGCAGCAAACGCCAGGGCCTACGCCAAAATCCTCCGGGAACGAGCGACGCTTCGGTCGCTGATCAGCGCGGGCAATGAGATCGCCGGCAGCGCGTTCGCAAATGATGGCAGAACGGCCGCTGAAGTTCTCGATGATGCCGAGAAGCTGGTGTTCGAGATTGCCGATCGCGGGTCTCGAGGCAAAAAGGGTTTCCGATCCCTAAAAGAAATTCTTCCGGCCACCGTAGATCGGATCGATACGCTGCACCAGTCCGAAGGTGACATTACCGGTATTTCGACCGGATACAACGAATTCGACAAGTTGACCGCCGGCTTACAGGCTGGCGATCTGATCATTATTGCGGGTCGCCCATCGATGGGTAAGACAACCCTGGCAATCAATATCGCAGAGAATGCGGCTATAGGATCGAAAGTACCGACCGCTATTTTTTCCATGGAAATGCCGGCGCAGCAATTGGCGTTTCGCATGATCTCGTCGCTGGGCCGGGTCGATCAGACGCACCTGCGTACGGGTAATTTTCCGGACGAAGATTGGTCGCGTATCAATACCGCCGTGCAACTGATGTCGGAAGCGCCGATTTTCATCGATGACACCCCCGGCCTTTCACCGGGCGAAATACGGGCCAGAGCCCGACGGCTGCAGCGTGAGCACGGTCTGGGCCTTATCGTGGTCGATTACCTTCAGCTTATGCAGGTACCTGGGAACAAGGAAAACCGTGCGACGGAAATATCGGAAATATCACGCGGGCTCAAAGGTCTCGCAAAGGAACTGGAGTGCCCCGTGATCGCGCTTTCGCAGCTTAACCGCAGTGTTGAGCAGCGTACGGATAAGCGCCCGGTAATGTCGGATCTGCGTGAGTCCGGTGCCATTGAGCAGGATGCGGACCTCATTCTTTTCATCTATCGCGAGGAAGTCTACAACAAGGATACGCCGCGCAAGGGCATTGCCGATATTGCGATAGCCAAGCAACGCAACGGCCCCATTGGTGATTTCCCTCTCACATTCGTCGGGCGATACACAAAATTTGAAAACTGGGCCTCGGACCACTACGGTGACTACCCCGAAGGGTATCAGTGAGTTTCGGAACAAGGGTGTTGCCCGCGGACTAAAACCGCCGATGCACCGCGAGGCGAGCAAGATTGTCGACCATAGCTAAGCCCCGGCCGACAGACATTGCCTAGGCGATGAAAAATCCCATTTTCACGCCGGCCAGTTGCACGACATCATTATCCTGAAGTTTTCGCGCCTGTGCGCCGGTCGGTTGGCCATTCACGAGCGGGAAATCGCCTTCTTTTCCGGACTCGACGTGCACGATGTAATAGCCTTCGGCGCGTCGAGTGATGGCGGCGACCTGAACCCCGGGCCTGCCCAAGGTCGTCAAAGCCTTGGTCAATTCCAGCTCACGGCCGGCAAAAGCGCCGCTCAACACCTGCAGCTTCGCAAGCGGCAGAGCGCTCGGCGCGTTGGATTTATCTATGCCCCAGGACGTGCTTGTATGGGAGACCTTTTCGCCCATGGAAGCCGCCTTCTTGGGCTTCTCCTGCAAGGCGGCCGCCTCTTCCGGGTCCAGTTTGACCGCGGCAGCAACGTCTGGCGACTTATCGCGTTTCGCTTCCGCGGCCGCTTTGGCAGCTGCCTTCTCTGCAGCGGCTTCGGCCTTCGCTAGCTGCTGGGCGTTCTGCTGACCGGTCGGAATGACCATGGTCTTTTCAAATTCATCCTGCTCGGTATCGTTAGTCTGTTGATCCGAAAACCGCAACTGATGATGGCCGATCGTGATGACATCACCGTGCTGTAAAGCGTGCTTCTTGATCAGCTTGCCATTGACGTAGGTGCCGTTGGTGCTGTTCAAGTCTTCCAGAAAGGAATCGTTCAGAATATTGATGATCAGAGAATGATGTCCGCTGACGGCCGGATTATCGATGCGCACATCGTTGTCCGGCAGGCGACCAACGGTATAACGCTCTTTGGTCATGTTGTATTCAGCCAGAACTTGATTGTCCAGACTTAGAATTAACCTTGCCATGATTTCTCGCTCTTGATTCCTTGCCGTCCCAGCTCACTGCCTAGGAACGAAATAAGCCGGCAATCTTTGCAAACAGGCTCTTTTTTGCCGGAAAGGCTTCCTTCACCTGTGCAAGCATTACCGACACATTGTCACGCCCGCCATGGTCGTTAGCCAAGTCCACCAGCTGTTGACCAACGACGTCAAGACTAGCATTAAAAGTACTGATAGTTAAGTGAATATCGTCATCCTCGACCATGTCGCACAGGCCATCGGAGCACAACAAATAGATGTCGTCAGGCAGCACTTCATACTCGTGCACCTCGACCTCTACGGTCGGTTCAACGCCCAGTGCGCGGGTAACGTAATTCCGGTTGGTAGAGCGTTGGGCTTCCTCGGCGGAATAGAATCCGCGGTCAACCAGTTCCTGGAGCAGCGAATGATCGAGGGTAATCTGGTCGAGTTGACCGTCGCGAAGCCGGTACGCTCTTGAATCGCCGACGTGCGCTATCGAAATCTTGTCGTCGTAGAACATGCAGGCAACAATAGTGGTGCCCATTCCTTCGCAGTGGGTCTGGCTCTGCGCCGTCTGATAAATGATTTTATTCGCCCGATAGATCGCATCGCGCAGGACGATGGACTGCCGCATTAGTCCGCTATGCGGGTCAACATCATGTCGTTCCTCACGATTGGCGCCCACGGCCGCCAGTTCAGTCACGATCTGAACAGCGATACCACTGGCAACTTCGCCAGCGTTATAACCGCCCATACCATCCGCAAGGACCATGAGCCCGATGTCGCCGAGAGAACCTATGGCGTCTTCGTTGTGCTCACGAACGCGTCCCGTGTCGGTGAGTTCGGCAAAGTCAATTTTTCCGCGCAGTGTCATTTGTTCAGGTTTTCTCGCTCAAAAATTCTTATGTCACTCGCGCACAATTACGTAACGCGATGGCCATTTCAGCGCCGCAGGAGAACCGGTCTTGTGGGCGTTTGGCTAACGCCTTCATAAGAACAGCATCGACACTTGGTGCAATGCCGGCTCGGCGGTTCGACACCGGCGCCGGGTCTTCGGTCGTTATTTTTGTCATCAATACCGCTATGTTCGATGCTTTAAAAGGCACCTCACCCACCAGGAGTTCGTACAGGGTAACACCAAGTGAAAACAAGTCCGAGAGGCCGGTCAGATCTTCCGCTCCCAATTGTTCTGGCGACATGTACATAGGTGTCCCCAGCACGATCCCGGTCTTGGTCTTGTTGTTGTCGGTCATGCGGGCGACGCCAAAGTCACTGATCTTGACGGTGCCATCCTTGGGGTTGTAGAGCAGGTTTGCCGGTTTGATGTCGCGGTGTATGACGCCCTGGTTATGCGCGTAATCCAGACCCTCGGCAGTCGCGGCCGCAAGTTCCAACGCCCGTCTAGGGGCCAGCAATTTCTTGGGATTCGTGAAATCGCGCAACGGTATGCCGGGTACGTATTCCATCGCGATGTAGGCGAGACCTTTGTCCTCGCCGGCGTCGAAGACGGTGATGATATTCGGGTGCGCCAGTCGACCAGCGGACTCCGCTTCCCGGTAGAACCTCAGTCGAGCTTCTTTGAGTTCCTCGTCTTCAAACTCTTTCTCAATCGGAATGGCTTTGACTGCAACTGCGCGGTTTATGCGTGGATCCCGGGCAAGGTAAACCGCGCCCATGGCACCCCGGCCGATGCGACGTTCGATTACATACCGTCCCAGTCTTTCTGGTGCGCCGGCAGCGATCCCGGTCGTGGAGGAGGCGGTGTTCTGGGTTCCCTGCGTGCGCTTCATCCACTCCAATACGGCTTCGGCCCGCTCCGGTTTTGCCTGGTTCTCAAACGCGAGCGACAGTTTGTACATGAAAGCGGCGACAGTTTCAGACGGGTTACAGCGCCGAAACTCTGCAAACGCGGGCTCCAAGCGGCCGGCGGCCAGGAAGTCGGCACCTTTCTTGAACGCGTCGCCCGAAATCTTCTTGGCGTCGACCACGAGCCACGCACTTAATATAGCTACTCCGACGAAAATCAGGATAGGGCGGCCCAGGTCGAACCGAACGTTGAAGCCGATCAGCATTCCGGCCTCAACGAGCAAAAGTATCGCAACTACCGTGATCGTGACCACCAGGATATCGCGGCGGTTTCTATCCGGCAGAAACAGGACGGCAAGGATAGCGAGCATCGCCGGAATCAGGTATTCCATGCCTTTAATGGTCGCGGGAGTACTGATGGTGCGGCCATTCTCTACATCGGCGAGCAGCGTCGCCGTAATCTCGGACGTCGTTACCAATTGTCCGGATGGCAACAATGCGGCCGCGTCGACAAATGGTTGATCCGTATCGACGAAAACGGTCGCACCTTTGAGGTTGTCCGCGGATTCAGCGTTTAGCAAGGCGTCAACATCAATGCGCGGCAACTCGGCATAGCTGGAAAAATAGATGACGTCATCGGCGCCCGACAATGCTTTGGCGGCGCCTACCTCAGAAGAAGCAAAGTTAATCGCGAGCGGCAACGATGGCGACATTACTCCATTATTGAGTTGCCACAGTTCGGATTGTCGCAACACGTTGTCAGTATCGGGCCTTATGGTTACAAAGCCATTATGTGTCGCGATATCAGCGAATCGATGTCGAGTCGGAACAAACACCTGACTTGACGAGCTGAGTAACGCCGCCCACCCTGGCAGTTCGTCGGCTTCCGCGATCGCTGGTGGGTTAGCTAAAACAATCCGTCGGACGCCAGCGTTTTGCAATGCCCTGATGACCTGTCCGTATTTGTTGAGGATTTGTTCCTGTGTATTCCGGTGTGCGTCGATACTTGCGATGTATGCGCTATCAAGCGGCTGGTTCGGCATGCCGCCAGCGAACTGGTCATAGAGGACCCGGTCAGCTGCGACAAACCAAGGCGCCAGCGGCCCGTAAACAACCAGCAGTAAAACGCTCACAAAGGTGAGCGCAATAATTCGGTTGCGTTGTTGTTGTTTAGCCTTGTCCAAAGTCGGTCAGGTCCCTGTTTTACGAGAAAAATTATAGGGAAACGCGATCATTCTTAATGAGATAGGGTTGGCATTTTTTATGTAATACCGACTCTGGAAGCGGTGCTATCATTGACTTTCGCAGGTTTCCAGCCATTTAACAATAATCAAAACAGTGCCCCGGCAGCAGTCCCAGTGAAATACCATAAAATATATAAAAAACAATTAGTTAGGTGCGCTTCCCCGGATCCCACGCGGCCGAGGTTCGCTCAATCCGGACCAGATACAGCATCCGAGATGGCCTGATTGCATGGCAAAGGCAAAGACAAGCTACGTCTGCAGTGACTGTGGTGCACACAACAGCAAATGGGCCGGGCAGTGCACAGATTGCGGCGCCTGGAACACCTTGACGGAGACTAGTATCTCCGCGCCGCGAGTGGCTGCTGGTGTTTCTGCAACTACGCTCGAAGCACTGTCCGGGGATCTTGAGTATCGGCATGCCACAGGCTTCGGCGAGTTCGACAGGGTGTTGGGAGGCGGTCTCGTGCCCGGTGCTGTCGTCTTGCTCGGCGGTGATCCTGGCGTTGGCAAATCAACCTTGTTACAGCAGGTTTCCGCGAAGCTCATGCGAAGTGTGCCCGTTTGCTACGCGACGGGAGAGGAGTCATTGCGGCAAATCGGGCAACGATCCCTGCGCCTCGGGTTGGACGCCGCGGCAATGAACCTGTTATCCGATACGTCGCTGGAGAATATTCTTTCTGAAGCACGTCGGTGCAAGGCGCGTGTGCTGATCATCGACTCGATGCAGACAATGACCAGCCAGGAAGTCTTGTCCGCGCCAGGGTCCGTCGCGCAGTTGCGAGACTGTGTTGGCAAGATTGTTCAGTTCGCAAAACAAAACGATGTCGCAGTGTTTATTATCGGTCACGTCACCAAGGAAGGCGCGATAGCTGGCCCCCGTGTGGTTGAACATATGGTGGATACCGTGTTGTATTTTGAAAGCGATCCATCGAGTCGCTATTCAATGATCCGGTCAGTCAAAAATCGATTTGGCGCAAGCGGTGAAATGGGTGTCTTTGCAATGACGGAGGCCGGATTTCTCGAGGTCAGCAATCCATCTGCGATCTTCCTGTCCCGGGACTCCGTCGATGAACCCGGCAGCGTTGTTTCAGTTGCATGGGAAGGCAGCCGACCCTTGTTGGTCGAGATTCAGGCACTGGTCGCCGATGGCAACAGCAATTATGCGAAGCGACTCGCGCAAGGTGTTGAGCAAAACCGGCTTGCGCTGCTGCTCGCGGTGTTGCAACGGCATGGCTCTTTATCCGTTACGGACGAAGACGTTTTCGTCAACGTCGTTGGCGGGTTACGCATCAACGAAACTGCCGTGGATTTGCCGATACTGCTCGCTATCGTCTCCAGTTTCCGTAACAAAGCTGCGCCCGAACGCCTGGTCTGTTTTGGCGAAGTGGGTCTGGCAGGTGAAATTCGGCCGGTGCGATTTGGGACGGAGAGAATTGCTGCTGCAGCGAAGCAAGGCTTCACACGCGCCATCGTTCCAAACGGGAATGTCCCGAAACAGTGTCCGAAAGGAATTGATGTAGTCGGTGTTCGCAAGCTCAGCGATGCGCTGGACGCGGCATTTTGAAAGCCGCCAGTCGACGGTTATTCAGTCGACGGTGACCTCGATGTCCAGGCGCTGGCCGATTCGAACCGACCGGATGCGATTATCGTCCGACTCAACGATCTCGATAGGGTAGCCGTTAATCTTCAAACATTGGCCCGGTTCGGGAATCGCTTCCAGCAGCTCGACAATCAGGCCGTTCAATGTTTTCGGGCCATCCGTCGGTAGCACCCAACCCTGTGAGCGGTTGAGGTCGCGAATGTTTGCTCCGGCTTCGACGAGGAAAGTTCCTGCACCGTCTTCCACGACAACACCGTCTCCGTCGGTCGGGTCCGTCGTGAATTCGCCGACAATTTCCTCGAGAATGTCCTCGAGTGTGACGATTCCCTGGACGTCACCGTATTCATCGACGACGACAGCAATTCGTTGATGCCTGCGTTGAAACTGCACTAGCTGCATGCTGAGTGGCGTACCCTCGGGTACGAAGTACGGAGCGGTCAGCAGGCTCATTAGTGATGCCCGGTCTATCTTTTCCGGTATGAGATTGGCTAACTGGCGCAAATGCAATATGCCGACGATCTGGTCGATGTTGTCGTTGAATACCGGCAAACGTGTGTGCTGACTTTGAGCAATAGTGGCTTCGATAGCTTCGTCGCTGTCGTCAAGGTTGATTCCGACAATTTCGTTATGCGGAACCATCACGTCGTCGACGGTGACTTTCTCCAAATCCAGAATACTGAGCAGCATCTGGCGATAACGCGACGATATTCGGGTGCCCGCTTCGTGGACAACGGTACGCAATTCTTCGCGAGTCAATGCATGCAATTCGTTGCCCTTGCTGCGAACTCCGAACAGGAACAAAACACCATTTGAGGCCGCATTCGTCAGCCAGACGATCGGGTAAGTGATCTTTAGCAGCGGGTAATAGATCAGTGCCGCTGGATACGCGAGACGCTCCGGGTGCAGGGCGGCCAGTGTTTTCGGCGCAGCTTCCGAGAAGATGAGTACCGCCAGGGTCAATATCAGTGTACCAATGGCAACCGCCGACTGGCCGCCGATCTTGAAGGCGATTACGGCAACCAGTGAGGCTGCCGAGAAATTGACGAGATTGTTACCGAGCAGGATCAGGCCTATCAGCCTGTCTGGTCGTTCCAGCAATTTTTCGGCGAGTTTGGCACCAGGGTGTCCATTTCGCGCCTTATGGCGTAACTGGTAACGGTTGACACTCATCAGGGCTGTTTCAGACCCCGAAAAGAATGCGGACAGCAGCAGCAGCACCACAAGAATAGTGACCAAACCCGCTAGTGGTATGTCATCGCCCAAGAGATGGGCACCTCCAAATCAAGAAAAAAGTGACGTCATTTGCGCCAGGCACTAAAGCGTCGGCAAGAAATTGTCAGCTCCAACTCAGATTCAATAGTCGTTCCAGAATCAGTCGCACACCGAAGTAGGCAAGACACAACAACAGGAATCCAGCCAGGTACAATTTTACAGCTCGTTCGCCGCGCCAGCCCGCAAAAAATCGACCGGCGAGCAAGGTGCCAAATACGAACAGCGCGAGCAGCGAAAACACGGCCTTGTGTGCCAGGTGCTGGGCGAACAGATTGTCGACAAACATGAGACCTGATGATATGGCCAGCGCCAGTCCTGCAAATCCTGCTGATGTAATGCCAAACAAGAGCCTTTCGGTCGTTTCGAGCGGCGCAAAAAGGCTGTTCATCGCGGAAATCCGCCGTGCTAGCAGGCGTCGTTCCTGCACGATGGCAAATATGGCAACGATCGCGCCGACGGTAAGTACACCGTAGGACATCAGTGAAATGAGAATATGTGCCCGAACCTGCCATGGGAGCACCGTTGTCATTGCAGGCAGAATCTCGAATTCAGTCATTGCCGCAGCGACCGCGCCCAACAATAGCAGGCCGGCACTGATGCCGCGTAGCGCCGGATCGATGGCAGCGATCAGGCTGATCAGGGCCAGTTCAAGCCCGATCATGGAGATCGTATTGCCCAATGACAGGTTGAATCCGTCGCCAACCAATATCAATCCGGACAAAGATCTGCTGTGCAGCGAAATTCCGATTGCGACGAGCAGGCACGCGCTCAGGAACAGCAGGCGTGCCTGAGTCGAGAAACGAGGCATACGCGATGACGCGAAAGCCGCGGCGGCCAACAGATACAGCAGGAAAATTGTGAGTTCAGACACAGAAACCGGACAGGCTCTAACCTAAGTTGGGAGTCTCTTAATCATCCCATACGGCGTAGTTTAAGAGAACCCTCCTAATGAGAATTCGTGTACTCGGTTGTAGCGGCGGTATCGGCGCAGGATCGCGGACGTCCGCGCTTCTGGTCGATGGCGATGTGCTGATCGACGCGGGTACCGGCATTGGCGACCTGGAACTCGCCGATATCGATTCGATACGCCACGTATTCCTGACTCACTCTCATCTGGATCACATCGCCGGATTACCGATGCTGGTCGATCGATTATTTGATGAGGATCGCCCGCAGCCTGTAACCGTTTACGCGCGCGAGGAAACGCTGCGTGCGGTGCAGGACCACCTGTTCAACGGCGTCATATGGCCGGATTTCGCACGACTGCCTTCGCCTGAAAAGCCAATGCTACGCTATTGCGTCTGTAGCCCAGGCGATACGATAACGATCGGTCATCGCGACTTTTACGCGATTGATGTCATGCACACTGTGCCAACTCTGGGTTTTACTGTGCAAAATTCCGGCGGTGTGTTTGCAGTGAGTGGTGACACCAAAACGAACGAAACACTGTGGCCTGTACTTAACGCCTGTGACGACCTCAAAGTACTTGTGATTGAAGTGTCGTTTCCCGACGAAATGGGCGAACTTGCAGAAATTGCCGGGCATTACACCCCGAAAACCCTGACCGATGATCTCAAACGACTGCGGCACAGCCCGGAAATCTGGTTGACTGGCATGAAGCCAGGCGAAGAAGATCGGATTTACGCGCAGGTGCTGCAGGCGGCACCGGATAAGAACATCAGAATGCTCTCGCGTGGAGCGGTTCTGACAGTTTAGAATTCCACCATGTTTGACAATCTCAGTGAGCGTCTGTCGGATGCTGCCCGTAGCTTGACGGGGAAGGGCCGACTTAGCGACGCGAATATCAAAGATACTTTGCGCCAGGTGCGGCTGGCTCTGCTCGAGGCCGACGTCGCGCTGCCGGTCGTGAAGTCGTTTATCGAGCGGATTCGAGAGCGTGCCGTTGGCGAGGAGGTCGGCAAGAGCCTTACGCCCGGGCAGGCCCTGGTCAAGATTATCCACGCAGAACTGGTGCGCTTGCTCGGCAGTGAGTCCACACCGCTCAACTTCAGAGCTCAGCCACCCATAGTCATAATGCTGGCCGGGCTGCAGGGTGCTGGCAAAACCACGACCGCTGCCAAACTGGCGAAGCGCCTCAGGGAAACCGAAAAAAAGAAGGTCATGCTCGTCAGCGTAGACGTACATCGACCGGCGGCCATCCTGCAGTTACAGACGCTTGCGCAAGAAGTTGGAGCGCTGCATTGCGAGAGCGACGCCAGTGAGAATCCCGTTCATATCATTGAACGAGCGCGTGATGAGGCCTCGCGCTCGCACGTTGATGTCCTGATTGTTGATACGGCGGGCCGGTTGCACGTGGACCAGGAGATGATGCGGGAAATTGCGGCGGTCCACGAGAAAGCCCAGCCGCACGAGACGCTCTTCGTTGTTGACAGCATGGCAGGGCAGGATGCCGTGAATGCGGCAACCGCATTCGGCCAGGCATTGCCACTGACCGGCATCGTTCTGACGAAAGCTGACGGCGATGCTAAAGGCGGCGTTGCACTGTCTGTTCGTGAAGTGACCGGCAAACCCATTCGCTTCATCGGTGTCGGTGAGAAAATGGCGGCTCTGGAGGCGTTTCACCCGGATCGAATGGCCTCGAGAATTCTCGGCATGGGTGACGTGCTCACACTGGTCGAGGAAATCGAGCAGAAAGTCAACAAGGATAAGACCGAGAAGCTGGCGCAAAAGCTCAAGAAGGGCAGAGGATTTGATCTTTCCGACCTGCGTGACCAGCTTGAGCAAATGATGAATATGGGTGGACTGGCGTCGATGCTCGAGAAGCTGCCATTGCCCGGCAAAGTAAACGCCGCTGCGTTACAAAAAAGTGCCGGTGACCAAGCCATTCGCCGCCAGGTCGCAATTATCAACTCAATGACGCCGGCTGAACGGCGCTTCCCGAAAATCATCAATGGCTCTCGGAAGAAGCGCATAGCGTTTGGCGCGGGGCAGCAAATTCAAGATGTGAACCGTCTCCTGAAGCAGCATTTGCAGATGGAAAAGATGATGAAGAGGATGTCGAAGGGCGGCATGAAGAATATGCTCCGCGGTATGCAGGGCGGTGGCATGCCGCCGGGATTCGGCTAGGAGTCGTGTGGAATTCGGCTGAATTTCCGGCGGAAACGAGCTGAATCCGCCCGGCGCAGTCCCGGCTTCCCCTAAGACACGGAAAAACTTAGGAATTTTAGCCGCCGAAACGCTTCACATTTGCCCCAAAACCCGTACAATGCGCCGTCTACTCGGGCCGGCCCGAGCTATGGCATGTCTGCCCCTCATTGATTTTTATACGGAAATGTAATGGTTAGTATTCGACTTTCGCGCGCTGGCGCGAAAAAAAGCCCTTTTTATCACCTGGTGGTCTCTGATTCCCGCAATCGACGTGATGGCCGGTACATTGAACGCCTTGGATTCTTTAACCCCGTTGGCAAGGATCACGAAGAAAATCTTCGCATAGATCTCGAGCGAGTCGATTTCTGGGTTAATCAGGGCGCACAGCCGTCGGATCGCGTTGCCTCGCTTCTGAAGAAGCATCGAAAGGCGACTGCCAGCAGCTAGTCTGTTGTCCTCGCAACCGATGATTCTGGGCCGCGTCTCTGCCCTGTTCGGTGTGCGGGGATGGGTAAAAGTGTATTCGTACACGGAACCGCGAGAGGCAATATTGCAGTACGAAGGTTTGCTGATCGGTCGAAACGGCGTCTGGAAGCCAGCCGAGGTAGTCGAAGGGCAGCAGCACGGAAAATCGGTTATCGCACTTTTTAAAGGATTCGATGATCGTGATCAGGCAGCAGCGCTGATCGGTGCCGAACTTGGCGTGCATCGGGAAGATTTGCCTGAACCGGGGGACGGACAGTACTACTGGTCGGACCTCATAGGATTGAAGGTCATCCGCCGTGATGGCATTGAGCTCGGTATCATTGACGAGATGCTTGAGACCGGTGCAAATGACGTGATGGTCGTAAAAGGCGAGAAGGAGCGATTGATTCCTTTCGTCAGAGAAGAAATTGTCATCAATGTTGACCTGGCCGAGGGCAGAGTCGACGTTGATTGGGAATGGGACTGAAGAGATGCATTTCGCAGTCGTCAGCTTGTTCCCGGAAATGATTGGCACTGTCGGACAATTCGGTGTCGTTGGCAGGGCGCTGCAGCGTAACTTGGTGACATTGGCGGTTGAAAACCCGCGTGATCATACAAGTGATGCGCATCGCACGGTCGATGACAGGCCTTACGGCGGCGGTCCCGGCATGGTGATGAAGTTTGAGCCGGTCGCAGCGGCGCTGGAGACGGCGAAGGGCCAATTGCCCGAGGGTTGCCCGGTTGTGTACTTGTCACCGCAGGGTCGGGTTTTCGACCAGGCGATGGCGAACAGATTTTCGAACCTGCCAGGGTTGGTTTTGCTGGCGGGGCGGTACGAAGGCATTGATGAGCGCCTGATAGACTCGCATGTCGATGAAGAAGTATCGCTGGGTGATTACGTGCTGTCGGGCGGAGAGATTGCCGCGATGGCGGTCATCGATGCCGTTGTTCGATTGCTGCCAGGCGTACTGGGTGATGACGAGTCGGCGACACAGGATTCGTTTGTGGAGGGCTTGCTTGACTGTCCTCACTATACGAGACCAGAAGTAGTAGCAGGAAAGAGGGTTCCGGAGGTGCTGTTGTCCGGTGACCATGCAGGAATCGCCAGGTGGCGAAACAAGCAGGCTTTAGGGCGCAGTTTCCAACGGCGGCCAGACCTGCTTCGAAAACTGGATTTGACTGACGAGCAACAAACGTTGCTCGACGAATATTTGAAAGAGCAAAGACAATGAGCAAGATAATTGACGCGATCGAACAAGAGCAAATGGCCAAGGAAATTCCTTCCTTTATTCCCGGCGACACCGTAGTTGTGCAAGTCAAGGTGAAAGAAGGTACTCGCGAACGCCTGCAGGCGTTTGAAGGTATCGTCATTGCCATGCGCAATCGTGGCCTTAATTCTTCTTTTACCGTACGCAAGATTTCTCACGGCGAAGGTGTAGAGCGCGTATTCCAGACCTACAGCCCGGTTGTGGATTCCGTCGAAGTGAAGCGCCGCGGTAACGTACGACGTGCCAAGCTGTACTACCTGCGCGGGCTCACCGGCAAAGCCGCACGAATCAAAGAAAAGATCTGATATTCATCATGAAAACATCGCCTCGGTCACGTCCGTGGCCGGGGCGTTTTTCGTTATAATGCGGTCCATTCCAGCGCCCGGATTGAGGTATTAGCCTGAACCTATCGCTGTGTAAGGGGTCCTTCGTGGTATGAAAAGAGCAATCCTTGTCGCCGCATTATTTCTGGCATCCAGTGGCTGCACGATTATCGTGTCTAATGCCGCGTCGAATTTTTCCGACAACCTGGCAAAAGCTGTTTTGAACCAGGACGATCCTGAACTGGTTCGCGACGGCGTGCCGACACTGTTGTTGACGATGGATAGCCTGATTGAAGGCAGTCCCGACAATCCTCAATTGCTAGCCGCCGGAGCTACTCTTTACGCGACCTACGGCGCCGTGTTTGCCGAGAACGAAGTTCGTGGATCGAAGTTGACAACGCGGGCCCGACGATACGCGCAGCATGCCATGTGCGAATCTTATGAACCGTCGTGCGTCTGGCCGGATGCGACATATGACGAATTTGTTGCGAGTCTGGACGGAATCGGCCACAAGCAGGCCGACTTGTTGTTTACCTATGGTTTTGCGTCTCTCGCATTCCTGCGTGCTCATGCTTCGGATTGGGATTCGCTCGCCGAGCTGCCGGAGATAGAGGCGCTATTCAATCACTACCTGAACATAAGCGGCGACGAAGTTAACAGTAGCGTGTATACCTACATGGGCATAATGCTAACCCTGCGCCCCCCGGCACTCGGTGGCGAGCCGGAGCGAGCGCGGGAGTACTTTGAAAAGGCGATCGCTGTGTCTGACGGCAAGGACCTGAGCGCCAAAGTCGAGTTTGCCCGGGGCTATGCCAAACTCCTTTACGAGCGAGAGTTGCACGACCAGCTCCTGAACGAGGTGATCGAGGCGGACCCCAACCAGAACGGCTTTGTACTGACCAACGTGATGGCGCAAGAGGCAGCTGCTATTTTGCTCGCGGAAGCGGACGATTATTTCTGACGAATGAATCGGGCCGCCGATGCCCGAAACACAGGATGAATATGCAATGAAAAAAGTATTACTGACAATTGCCGCACTGCTGATCGGTGCACCTGCATTTGCGGTTACATTAAAAATCGCTACCGTGACGCCGGACGGATCACAGTGGATGAAAGACATGCGCGCGAGCGCCAGCGAGATCAAGGAACGGACCGAAGGCCGGGTCTTGATCAAGTATTACGGCGGCGGTGTAAAGGGCGACGACACAAAGGTCCTGGGTCAGATACGCATACGGCAGTTGCAGGGCGGCGCTTTTCCGCCATCAGCATTGGCCGCTCAATATTCGGATCTGAACCTCTACGGCATGCCGCTGGTTTTCGATTCAGTTGAAGAGGCTGCGTATGTTCGCAGCCAAATGGATGCCCGCCTGCAAAAAGGGCTGGAGGAAGCCGGTTTTGTCAATTTCGGCTTCGCTACATCCGGTTTCGCCAACATCATGTCGGCTACGCCGGTTACCACGTTGGCGGATTTAAAGGGTAAGCGGGTATGGGTCCCCGAGGGCGACAAGATCAGTTATGCCTCGATGGAGGCGCTGCAACTGAATCCTGTCACTTTGCCGTTAACGGACGTGCTGACCGGACTCCAAACCGGCCTGATAGATATCATTGCCATTCCGCCAATCGTAGCTTTGGTACTGCAGTGGCACACCAAAGTGAAGTACGTAACGAAGGTGCCGCTCGTTTACACATTCGGTTTTATGGCGATTGATAAGAAGGCTTTCGATTCGATCAGCGATGCCGACAAGGCAATTGTCACTGAGGTTATGACCCGGACTTACAAGAATTTCGACAAAGTGAATCTTGCCGATAACCAGGGCGCTTATGAGGCTTTGCTGAAAAGCGGAATTGAGGCGGTGAAATTCGACGATGAGGAGTTCGTGAAGGTCCGTAATCTCTTGTTGGCGTCTAATCTCAAGCAGGGTGTTGACGGCGCGTTCTCGTTAGACTTGTACCGGGAAATGCTGCAGCACATCGATGAGTATCGCAGCGAACATGTCGCTGCCAGCGAGTAAAATCAATCCGTGCGTGTAAAACAGCTGCTTGAACGGCTAGATCGAATCGGCTCAACTATCGAGACGGCGATGCTCGTCTCGATGCTGACGGCAATGATGATCGTTGCTGTTGGTCAAATTGTGATGCGCGAAGCCTTCGGCACCGGTTTTGGCTGGGCCGACGAATTGATTCGCCTGATGGTGTTGTGGCTGGCATTGGTCGGGTCCATAGCCGCTTGCCGTGAAAACCGGCATATCCGGATTGACGCGCTTTCTCATGTATTACCCGATATCGCAGTGAACGTGCTTCGCATCATTGTCGATTTGTTCGCGGCAGCTGTCTGCGCAGTAATAGCGGTACATGCCTGGCGGTATCTGCAGGTTGAAATCGAATACGGCGATACGGTACTGGTTGATACACCAGCATGGATTGCGCATGCGATCATGCCGGCCGCATTTGGGCTGATCTCTTATCGATTTCTCGTTTCGGTTTTTCGCCAGTCGGGTGACCTCATATTTGCCCGCAAAGTGCGGATCGAAGAATGATTATTTTCAGTATCATTCTTGCGCTATTGGCGATTCTCGGCGCGCCGCTGTTTGCAGTTATTGCCGCGAGTGCAATGATGGGCTTCCACGGTCAGGATTCAGACCTGATGATCATGGCGATTGAGGTTCAGAGTATCGCCAGCATGCCATTTCTCGCTGCGATTCCCCTCTTCACATTCGCAGGCTATTTGCTCAGTGAGAGTAACGCGCCAAAACGCCTGGTACGACTCACGGGCGCGATGCTTGGCTGGATGCCGGGTGGTCTGGCCCTGGTTTGTCTTGCGGCCTGTGCGTTTTTTACAGCGTTTACTGGTGCATCGGGTGTCACGATTATCGCGCTCGGCGCGATACTGTATCCGGCATTGAAGCAGGACGGTTACGGCGACAAGTTCAATCTTGGCCTCGTGACTTCCGCCGGCAGCCTGGGACTGTTATTCGCGCCGTCGTTGCCGCTCATTCTTTACGGCGTTATTGCCGAGGTCAGCATTGACAACCTGTTCCTGGCCGGAGTCCTGCCCGGTCTCTTGATGTTGATCATGCTTTCCGGTTACAGCCTCTGGGTGAACCGGCATATTCGCAAGCCACTGAATTCCTTTTCGCTCAAAGAAGTTGCCACGGCGCTGCGTGAGTCATTTTGGGAATTGCCTTTGCCGGTCGTCGTTCTCGGCGGAATCTACTCCGGTTTTTTCGCTGTTTCTGAAGCTGCAGCGGTCACGGCGCTTTACGTTTTGATTGTTGAGGTGCTGATTCGGCGCGAGATTCCCTTGCGCGAGCTGCCGCGAATCATGCGTTCTTCGATGGTGCTCGTCGGCGGGATACTCATCATTCTTGGCGTATCGGTCGCGTCGACGAGTTATATGATCGATGCGGACATTCCACAGCAATTGTTCGAGATTGTAGCCAGCCTGGTCACCAGCCAGACGACCTTTCTGATTCTTCTGTTGCTCTTTCTATTGGTCCTTGGTGCCATACTCGACATCTTTTCAGCCATCGTACTCGTTGTGCCGCTGATATTGCCGATAGCGGCTGGCTATGATGTGAACGAAGTGCATCTGGGCATTGTATTCCTGGCGGCGATGCAGCTGGGGTACCTGACGCCGCCGGTAGGCTTGAACCTGTTCATTTCCAGCTATCGCTTTGAAAAGCCGATCATGCATGTGTATTCGGCGACATTTCCGTTTTTGCTCATATTGATGGCGTCGGTCATACTCATCACATTCTTGCCACAGATGTCTCTATTTTTCCTGACTGATTGAAGCCAAACTCATGAAAACCAGCTTGATCCGATATGTGATGGCCGCATCCGCGTTTTTGCTGACGACGGCCGCCTGGAGCCTGGATGATATCCAGCTACCACCGGGTTTTTCGATTGACGTCTATGCCGAAGTTCCCGGTGCCCGGTCGTTGGCGCTCGGTGAGAAGGGCACCGTTTTTGTTTCGAACCGCAAAGGATCCGCTGTTTATGCCGTCGTTTCGGATGGCGGCCGCACTCGAACGATCAAGCTGCTGGATGGGCTCGATACGCCCAATGGCATCGCGGTCCACGACGGCGATCTGTATGTTGCCGAGATTGACAGGGTCACGCGCTACGATGATATCGAGGCCAATCTGTCCAAGGTGCCCGACGGAATTCGATTGGACATTGATCTGCCGTCGGAGCGACACCACGGTTGGCGCTATATCGGTTTCGGCCCGGACGATAAGCTGTACGTAAGCATCGGTGTGCCCTGCAATATCTGTGATGAAGTTGGTTATGGGCAAATTATCCGCATGCAAGCGGATGGCGGTGAGCGTGAGACGGTTGCAAACGGTGTTCGCAATTCGGTCGGTTTTACCTGGCACCCGGATAATGGTGAATTGTGGTTCACCGATAATGGTCGCGACATGCTGGGGGACGATTTGCCGGCGGACGAGTTAAATCACGCGTCTTCGGACGGACAGCATTTCGGCTATCCATACTGTCACCAGGGGGATACGCTGGATCCCGAATTTGGTGTTGGCAAGGACTGCGCCGATTACCGCGCACCCGCGCAAAAGCTTGGCGCGCATGTGGCGCCTTTAGGCGTCAGGTTTTACACAGGAACCCAATTTCCCGCCGAATACCGAAATCAGATATTTATCGCGGAACACGGCTCGTGGAATCGGTCAAAGAGAGTAGGCTATCGCGTTTCCTTGGTTCGGCTTGAGGATGGAGTACCGGTATCCTACGAGCCGTTTGCAAGCGGATGGCTGAAGAGAGAAGCAGTATCAGGGCGTCCCGTGGACTTGCTGGTGCTGACCGATGGATCCTTGCTGGTGAGCGACGATCATGCCGACAGGATTTACCGGATTCGTTACTCCGGAAGCGAGAATTAGGAACGATTTATGAGTAGCGGCAATTTCCTGGTAAGGCTGATTTCCAGCATCTGGCGCGGTCTGGATGGCGTCAGGAAGGTCTTGCACCTGTTGCTGCTGGTGTTGCTCTTCACGGTTGTCTTCGGTGCATTGTCCGGGGCGCCTCCGATCATGCCGCAGAAAGCGGCACTGTTTATTCAGCCGCTTGGGCCATTGGTCGAGCAACTGGACGGCGATCCCTACGACAGGGCTCTGGCTGAATTGCTGGGCGACGCACCGCCACAAACGCTGGTCCAGGATCTTGTCGACGCACTCGCCTTTGCGAAAACCGACGATCGAATTTCCGCAGTACACCTGGAACTCAGTGCGCTAGGTGGTGGCGGCCTGAACAAGTTGAGTCGTGTAGGCGCGGCTATTGAGGATTTCAAGGAATCAGGCAAACCTGTTGTCGCCAGCGCTGATTACTTCAGTCAATCCGGTTATTACCTGGCGGCATACGCTGATGAACTGTACATGCACCCCGAGGGGATCGTTTTTCTCGAAGGCTACGGCGGTTACCGTAGCTATTACAAAGAAGCGATCGACAAGCTTCGAATCGATTGGAATATTTTTCGAGTTGGAACACACAAGTCCTACGTCGAACCCTTTACGCGCATGAATATGTCGCCCGAGGATCGGGAGTCACGTACTCGACTGGTCGATCAGTTCTGGACGATGTACCAGGACGATGTTGAGCTCGCTCGTGGGCTTGCCAAAGGGACCATCGATGAATTTTCTCAGAACCTGGTAGCACACGCAGTTGCCTCGGGTGGAGACCTGGCCGTAGCGGCACATCAGGCAGGACTGGTCGACGGTTTGCTGGGCCGAAGCGAATTGCGTGACGTGCTGAAGGAATACGCCGGCGAGGACTCCGATGACAGTTCGCAATACGCGTCTGTGCACTCGATAGACTACCTGCGGAACATGCGAATGTTGCACGGGGACGATGTCGAGAATGAAAACGTCGCTGTTGTGATGGCCGTGGGCGACATCCTCAATGGGTCGCAGCCATCCGGCAGCATCGGTGCCGATTCAACCGCGGCGTTGTTGCGCCAGGCATTGACGGACGACTCGGTTAAGGCCGTAGTCATCCGCGTCGACAGCCCGGGGGGCAGTGTTTTTGCATCGGAAGTGATCTCGAACGAAATTCAGGCATTGCGGAATGCCGGAAAACCCGTCATAGCGTCCATGGGCAGTGTCGCAGCATCGGGCGGCTACTGGATCTCGATGGCCGCCGACACGATCATTGCAAGCCCGGCAACCGTGACCGGCTCGATCGGCGTCTTCGGGATGTTTCCGACATACCAGCGTACGCTCGAGGCTGTTGGCATCGCCACTGATGGCGTTGGAACGACCCCTTGGGCGGGCCAGCTTCGCCCGGATCGCGAAATGTCCGACACCGTCAAAGAACTGTATCAATTGGCCATCAACGATGCTTACGACGACTTTATTTCTGAAGTTGCAAACCGGCGTACCCTGGAAAAGGCAGACGTCGATGCAGTCGCCCAAGGCCAGGTCTGGACCGGGACGGAGGCCCTGGCGTATGGCCTGGTGGACGAACTGGGCACGTTTGAGGATGCGGTTCGCACCGCTGCCGAGAGTGCAGGCCTTGAAGAAGGCCGCTACGGTCAGGTGCTGATCGAAATCGGCCTGTCGCCCACTGAGCAGATGGTCCTTGATTTTTTGGCGCTGTCAAAAAGCATCGGTTTCGACCTGAGCAAACTGGCACGAGAGCCCGGTGTTCTGGAGAACTTTGCCAACAATATGCAAAGGCTGCTGACCGGGATTTCGCGATTTAACGATCCGAAAGGAATCTATTCACACTGCTTGTGTGAAATGGATTAACGATGTCAGCTAGTTCCAGTTGAGTATGACTTTACCGGACTGACCGGATTCCATGAGTTCGAAAGCCGGCAGGTAATCGTCGACCGGAAAGTGATGCGTGATCACGGGCTGTATGTTGAGGCCGCTCTGCAGCATGCTTGCCATCTTGTACCAGGTTTCAAACATTTCGCGCCCGTAGATCCCCTTGAGCTGCAGGCCCTTGAATATCACGTCCTTCCAGTTAATTCGGGTGTCGTCCGGCGGTATGCCCAGGATGGCAATTTTGCCGCCGTGATGCATGGTACGCAGCATGTCCCGGAAAGCCTGCGGATTGCCCGACATCTCCATGCCGACATCGAAGCCCTCGCTCATGCCCAGGGTGCGCATGGCGTCATCGAGGGATTCACGTGTGACATTCAGCGCACAGGTAGCGCCCATCTTTCGAGCGAGGTCGAGCCGATAGTCGTTGATGTCGGTAATGACGACATGCCGCGCTCCCGCGTATCGGGCGATCGCGACGGCCATGATACCGATAGGGCCGGCGCCCGTGATCAGGACGTCTTCGCCAACGAGGTCAAACGAGAGCGCCGTGTGCGTCGCGTTGCCAAGTGGATCCAGTATCGAAGCCATGTCGTCGCTGATGCTCTCCGGCAGCTTGAAAACATTGAAGGCCGGTACCGCAATATATTCGGCGAAAGCACCCGAGCGACTGACCCCGACACCGAGAGTGTTCATGCACAGGTGCCGGCGCCCCGCGCGACAGTTGCGGCAAACACCGCAGGTAATGTGGCCCTCGGCAGACACGCGGTCGCCAACAGTAAACCCACGGACTTCGACGCCCATGTCGACGATTTTTCCGGAGAATTCATGGCCGACGGCCATGGGCACAGGAATGGTGGCCTGCGCCCATTCGTCCCATTTGAATATGTGGATATCAGTTCCGCAAATTGCTGTTCGATTGACCTTGATAAGGACGTCGTTGTGCCCAACCGAAGGCTGTTCGATTTCCTGCATCCAGATGCCACGTTCGGCCTTGGCTTTTACAAGTGCTTTCATTGTGAGTCCTAGCTGATTACTTTTAATTCACGTCCGACATCCGTGAACGCTTCGATGGCCATATCCAATTGCTTGCGAGTGAGTCCGGCGGACATCTGGGTACGAATCCTGGCCTGACCTTTGGGCACCACCGGGAACGAGAAGCCGATTACGTACACGCCGCGACCGAGCAATCGATCGGCCATTCGCGACGCCAGCAGGGCGTCTCCAAGCATCACGGGAATGATCGGGTGTTCGCCCGGCTTCAGGTCGAACCCGCGCTCGGTCATCTTCTTGCGGAAATACGCGGCATTGCTGTGCAATTGCTGTTGCAGCGAATTATCGCTCTCCAATAGATCGAGTACGGCGATGGAAGATGCAGCGATCATTGGGGCAACCGAGTTTGAGAACAGGTAGGGACGTGAGCGTTGCCGTAGCCACGCGACAACTTCCTTACGGCCGGACGTATACCCGCCAGATGCACCACCGAGAGCTTTGCCCAGGGTTCCCGTAATGATGTCGATACGGCCCATTACACCTCGATACTCGTGCGTACCTCGTCCGCGCTCGCCCAGGAATCCCGCGGCGTGACAATCGTCAATCATCGTCAGTGCATCGTATTTGTCGGCGAGGTCACAGATTTTATCCAGGCTCGCGATCGTTCCATCCATGGAGAAAACGCCGTCGCTGACAATTAAACGATTGTCAGCCGCGGAAGCGGCCTTCAGCTGAAATTCGAGATCCTGCATGTCGTCGTTGGCGTAGCGAAAGCGCTGTGCCTTGCAGAGGCGGATGCCATCGATGATGCTCGCATGATTCAGGGCATCACTGATGACGGCGTCCTTTTCTCCGAGCAGGGTTTCGAACAGGCCGCCGTTGGCATCGAAACAGGACGGGTAAAGGATCGTGTCTTCGGTACCGAGAAAGGCGCTGATCCTTTCCTCAAGCTGTTTGTGTATGGTTTGCGTGCCGCAAATAAAGCGCACTGAGGCCATTCCGTAGCCGAATTCGTCGAGCGCTTTATGCGCTGCAGCAATGACTTCGGGATGATTGGCCAGGCCCAGGTAATTGTTGGCACAAAGGTTCAGGACTTCAGTCGTGTTGCCGTTGGAGCGGACGTTGATCGAGGCCTGCTGCGGCCCCGCAATGAGTCTCTCGGACTTGAATAATCCCTCAGCTTTAAGGGCTTCAGTTGCTGTCCTGAGCGAATTGAAGAAGGCTTCTGACACAGTCTTTTCCCGGAAACGGAATGGCCGCGAATTATATATCGAATTTGGATCAATACCGATGCCCGTAGCGATGTTAATCACCTATAATCGCCGGCCTTGTGACACCAATTGATGCCACCCTGATGGTGGATCCTCGGAGTGATTCCATGAGCTTTGTTGATCAGCCGGCCGCCCGCGAGGGGCGTATATCTTACATAAATGACCTGTTCCTGGCCGATGAGGCCGCCCTGGTGCGTGAGCTGGCCGAAGCGGCCGATCCGGGCGACGCAGGGCGCGAGAAGATCGAGGCTACTGCGTCACAGCTCGTCAGCGCCGTTCGCAAGAATGCGGCGGATGACGGCGGCATTGAAGCATTTCTGCAGCAGTACGACCTTTCTTCAACCGAGGGTGTATTGCTGATGTGCATCGCCGAAGCATTGCTGCGCATACCGGATGCCGACACCGCCGACAGGCTGATCGCCGACAAAATCACGTCAGCCAATTGGAAAGACCATATTGGCACCAGCGAGTCGCTGTTTGTCAATGCATCGACCTGGGGCCTGATGCTGACCGGACGGATCCTCAGTGTGGATGAAAGCGCAAAGAGCAATCCGGCGCATTTTCTGGGGCGAATAGTTGGCCGTGTCGGGGAGCCTATTGTCCGAACTGCCATGCGCCAGGCGATGAAGATCATGGGTCACCAGTTTGTCATGGGGCGCACGATCGCTGAAGCGATCAAGCGCTCGACCAAGAACGAGACGCTTCCGTACCGGCATTCATTCGACATGCTTGGGGAGTCGGCCCTGACTTCCGCGGACGCCAGTCGATACCTCAAGAACTACCACGACGGCATCGAGAGCATTGGCAAGTCGATGAAGCAGGCACCGAAAGACGTCTTTTCGGCGCCGGGAATTTCGGTGAAGCTTTCTGCGCTGCATCCGCGCTACGAATTTACGCATGAAGAGCGGGTGATGAAGGAACTGGTTCCCGAGGTGCTGGAACTCGCGAGACACGCGAAAAAAATCGGCATCGGCCTGACCATCGATTCGGAAGAAGCGGATCGCCTGGAGATGTGGCTGAACATTTTTGAAACTGTTTATCGGGACCCGTCGCTCGACGGCTGGGACGGATTCGGACTGGCAGTTCAGACTTACCTGCGCAGGGGCCGTGACACTGTGCGATTTCTGACGGAGCTGGCGGGCGAGGTCGGGCGCCGCATCCCCGTGCGCCTGGTGAAAGGCGCGTACTGGGATTCGGAGGTCAAGCTGGCGCAGGAACGCGGTCTGGAAAGCTACCCGGTATTTACGCGCAAATCGCATTCGGACATTTCCTACCTGGCTGCGGCCCGCCAGGCTCTCGCCGCCGGCGACAAGATCTACCCGCAGTTCGCCACGCACAACGCACATACCCTGGCGAGCGTTTTGCACTACGCTGGCTCGCGCCGCGACTTCGAATTCCAGCGCCTGCATGGCATGGGCGAGGACCTGTATGCGGAAGTCGTGGACCCCGAAAAACATAACCGTCCCTGTCGGGTGTACGCGCCGGTAGGCAGTCACGAGGACCTGTTGCCCTACCTGGTCAGGCGCCTGCTGGAAAACGGCTCGAACACATCCTTCGTCAACCGCATTGTCGACGAGTCGATTGCTGTTGAAGACATCATCGCCGATCCGATCAAGCTTGCGCGGTCGCATGATTTCCTGCCGCATCCGAGAATTCCGCGGCCTACAGACATTTTTCAGCCCGAACGGCCCAATTCCAAAGGCTACAATCTTGCCGACCGGAAAGTGAGCCGCAAGCTGCTGGCGGACATGGGAGCATTTGGCGCGAAGGCGTTGAAAGCGCGTCCTATCGTCGCTGGCAAAGAGCTATCGGGCGTGGAAGTGCCGTCGGTTAATCCTGCCAATACATCGGAGGTGGTGGGTACCTGTACCTTGGCGACTCCGGAGTCCGTCGATGCGGCACTGAAATCGGCGCTGGCAGGGCAGGTGGCCTGGAACCGAAAGCCCGCGCTTGAGCGAGCCGCAATACTCAACAAGGCCGCGGACCTTTTCGAGAAAAACGCGCCTGAACTCTTGCAGCTTTGTGTCCGCGAGGCGGGCAAGGTAATCCCTGATGCGATTTCAGAGCTACGGGAAGCTGTTGATTTTATTCGTTATTATGCAGCGCAGTCCGTTACGCACTTCGGTGAGCCCATCCTCATGCCGGGCCCGACCGGGGAGCGCAATACCTACGGTATGCGTGGCCGTGGCGTATTCGTTTGTATCAGCCCCTGGAACTTTCCGCTGGCCATTTTCACGGGCCAGGTCGCGGCGGCTCTGGCGGCTGGCAATGCGGTGTTGGCAAAACCTGCTGAACAGACGCCGCTGGTTGCCTACCGGGCGGTACAGTTGCTGCTCGAAGCAGGCATTCCGGCTGATGTATTGCACTTCCTGCCCGGCGACGGCGCCGAGATCGGCGGGCGGGCGGTCCGGGACCCGCGTGTTGCAGGCGTGGCTTTCACCGGCTCTACGGAAACGGCGCGCCTGATCAACCAGGCTCTCGCACATCGTGACGGGCCTATCGGCGTGCTGATCGCAGAGACCGGCGGGCAAAACGCCATGTTCGTTGACAGCTCTGCACTGCCGGAGCAAGTCGTTCATGACAGCATCTATTCGGCGTTCAATAGTGCCGGACAGCGCTGTTCTGCCCTGCGGCTCCTGTGCGTCCAGGACGAGATCGAACCGAGAACCCTGGAACTGCTCGTGGGCTATATGGACGAGCTGGACATCGGCGATCCCAGGCATTTGTCGACTGATGTCGGACCCGCGATTGATGACGAGGCCCGGGGCCTGCTCGCCGCGCACGTGGATCGAATGGGCAAGGAGGCTCGAATTGTTCACCGCTGCAGCCTGCCCGAATCCTGCAAATCCGGTACCTTCTTTGCGCCAACCCTGATCGAGATCGACAGCATCGATGCCCTGCAGCGCGAAGTTTTCGGCCCTGTATTGCATGTGATGAAATTCAAGGGCAGGAAACTCGATGAGACCGTTCAGGCAGTCAACGCCACGGGCTATGGATTGACGATGGGATTGCACACTCGAATTGACTCCAGGGCACGTGGACTCGCCAAAGCTTCGGGAGCAGGTAACATTTACGTCAATCGCAATATGATCGGTGCGGTAGTCGGTGTTCAGCCTTTCGGTGGCCGCGGACTGTCAGGGACCGGCCCGAAAGCGGGCGGGCCACATTACCTGCAGCGCTTCGGATCGGAGTATACGGTCAGCAATAACATTTCTGCAGTCGGCGGTAACGCGAGCCTGCTGTCACTTGGCTCCGACTAGGAAGCGCCCTGATGGCAGCCATCAGCCTGTTCGATATTTTCAAGATCGGCATCGGACCTTCCAGCTCGCATACGGTGGGGCCGATGAAGGCGGCCGGTGCCTTCCTCGAGCTGCTGTCCGACCGTCTTCGGGAAGTGAAAAGCATTGATGTGTCGTTGCACGGGTCGCTGGCCTGGACAGGTAAAGGACACGGCACGGATTCGGCCATCATGCTTGGCTTGTCGGGCCTGACACCCGAGACAATCGATCCCGACGGTGTCGACGACCGTTTGCGAACGATCCATGCCGACAAGCGCATTCAGGTACCGGGCATTGGCGAGCTGGCCTTCGATCCCGCTGTGAATCTCGTTTTCGATTTTGAGACTGAATTGCCGCGCCATACCAACGGCATGCGCTTCCGGGCCCGGTCGTCGGCCGGTGACCTGATCGCGGAGGAACTGTATTACTCGCTTGGCGGCGGCTTCATTGCACGCAATAACGATCCGGAACCGGTCACCCAGGAGGGCGAGCCGCCGCTGCCGTTCAAGACCAGCGCGTCCTTACTCGAGCGTGCTGCGGAGAACTCTCTGACGATCGCGGAACTGATGTACCGCAACGAGACATTCTGGCGACCGGCGGAAGAAGTCGACCAGCGCATTGATGCGATATGCCAGGCAATGCGGGATTGCGTGGCACGGGGACTGCGCACAGAGGGCGTGTTACCGGGAAAGATGTCGGTGCTGCGCAGGGCGGCGAAACTGCATCGACGGCTGCAGAACGTCAGAGAACCGTCGCCTTTGCAGGCGCTCGACTGGGTCAACACTTACGCAATCGCCGTGAATGAAGAGAACGCATCAGGCGGCCGCGTCGTGACCTCGCCAACCAATGGGGCGGCCGGCATCATTCCGGCAGTGTTGATGTTCTATGAACAGTTCATCCCGGGAGCCAATCGCGAGGGCGTGCGGAAATACCTGCTGACGGCGGGTGCCATTGGTGTCCTGTACAAGATCAATGCCTCAATTTCGGGCGCCGAGATGGGGTGCCAGGGCGAGGTCGGCGTAGCCTGTTCGATGGCGGCTGGCGGACTGGCCGCGGCGCTGGGCGGATCGAACGATCATGTCGAGGAGGCCGCCGAAATCGGCATGGAGCACAACCTGGGACTGACCTGCGATCCTATCGGCGGTCTCGTGCAAATCCCCTGCATCGAACGCAATGCAATGGGCGCAGTGAAAGCGATAAACGCGGCGCAACTGGCCATGCACGGTGATGGCACGCACAAGGTAACGCTCGACCAGGTGATTGAAACCATGCGCCAGACGGGTAATGACATGTCAGCGCATTACAAGGAAACCTCAAAAGGCGGCCTGGCGGTCAACGTCCCGGAGTGCTAATTGCAGCGTTAGTCGCCGTTTTTCGGATAGTCGTAGGTAATCAGCTCGGTATCGGGCTGGCTGTAGAGGTTCCAGTCTTCCTGTTCAATTTGCACCGCGACTACACCCGCTGTTGGAAGATTGTTCGTTAATCCAGGCACCAGGAAATTGGCAAACTCCGTCAGGCCCGGGTTGTGGCCGAATAGCATGATGCTGTTAAAGCCGTCGTCCTGAGCCATGACGACCTCGAGCAAATCGTCCAGTGTTGCGAGGTAGATGGCCTCCTCGCGCTGCAGGAATTCAGCCGGATAGCCCAACTCGGCCGCAAAGTACTTTGCCGTGGTCCAGGCGCGAACGGCCGGGCTGGAAATCATCAGGGACGGGCGCAAGCCCAGGGCCGTGATGCGTTGACCCATCATGGGTGCGTCCCGCTCACCGCGCGGACTCAGGATGCGCTGGCTGTCGCTCAGACGCCGATCGCTCCAATCCGATTTTGCATGCCTAACTAACGTCAATATTTTCATAGTGTTAACGCTATTTTGTAGAATCTACATCATGCCGGTCTGCAGTCTTGCTTCGTCGGACATCATGGCGACGTTCCAGGGCGGATCGAATACCAGTTGCACTTCGACATCCGCAATGGTCGGAATGATGGCGATCTTTTCGCGCGCATCGGCGACGAGTACGTCTCCCATTCCGCAGCCCGGCGCGGTCAGGGTCATATCCACGGAAATCGAGCGTTGACCGTTGCCCAGAGAAGTGACTTCGCAACGATACACGAGGCCGAGATTGACGATGTCGACGGGAATTTCCGGGTCGTAACAGGTCTTGAGCTGATCCCAGACGACGGCTTCGATATCAGCGTCTGTGGCATTCTCGGGAATCTTCGGCGGTGGCACCGCTTCCTTGCCGAGCGCATCGGCATCAATCCCTGAAACGCGGAACAGGTTTCCCTCGACATAAACCGTGAAGCTGCCGCCGAGCGCCTGGGTGATAAAGCCGCTGGTTCCTTCCCGCAGCGTGAGCTCTTCACCCGCCGGAATGATGACCGCCGTAACGTCGCGTGACAGTGAAAAAGGCTCGTTGGTATGACCGAACATGGTGTGCTTACTCGCTGGTGGTCGTTGTGACTGCCTGCCCGTTCATGCGAACACTTCGCGGGCTTTGTCGAGCGCGGCAATCAATCTGTCGATGTCGTTGGTGTTGTTGTACAGCGCCAGGGATGCGCGCGTAGTTCCTGGCAGCCCGAATCGCTGCATAACGGGCATCGCGCAATGGTGACCGGTTCTAACGGCAACACCCTGGTGATCGAGTATTGTGCCAAGGTCATGCGGATGTATGTCGTTCAACAAAAAGGATTGCACGCCAGCCTGTTTGCGGGCCGTACCCACCAGGCGCAACCCTTCCACGGATTCGAGCTGGTCGACCATGTAGCGATGCAGCGCTTTCTCATGTTCTTCAATATTTTGCATGCCGACCGATTGCAGGTAGTCGACAGCGGCACCCAGGCCGATCGTGCCGGCAATATTCGGCGTGCCGGCCTCGAATTTGTAGGGTAATTCGTTGAACACTGTTTTCTCAAAGCTGACTTCAAGAATCATGTCGCCGCCGCCTTTATACGGCGGCATATTTTCGAGCAGCTCTTCACGGCCCCACAGCACGCCCGTGCCGGTCGGGCCGAACATCTTGTGCCCGGAGAACGCGTAAAAGTCGCAGCCGAGCGCCTGCACGTCAACGTTCATGTGCGGTACGCCCTGCGCACCATCGACCAGCACGGTAATGCCCAGCGCTTTTGCGCGCGCGATGATGTCGACGACCGGATTCACGGTACCCAGCGCGTTGGACACATGGCCGACAGCGAGCAACTTGACCCGCTCTGTCAATAGCGCCTGCAACTCGTCGAGTTCGATTTCGCCGCGATCATTAATCGGAGCTACCAGCAGCTCGGCTCCGGTCTGTTCGCACACGAGTTGCCAGGGGACAATATTGGAATGGTGCTCGAGCCAGGTGATAAGGACCTGATCGCCGGGTTGCAGTGATGGCCGGCAATAGCTTTGCGCGACCAGGTTAATGGATTCGGTCGTGCCGCTGGTCAGAATGACTTCGCGGCGGCTTGGCGCGTTGATGAAATCGCGAAGTTTATCGCGAGCGCCCTCGTATAATTCCGTCGCACGATGGCTCAGCGTGTGTACACCGCGATGAACATTCGCATGATCCTCACGCTGGTATCGTGACACTGCGTCGATCACCGCGAAGGGTTGCTGAGAGGAAGCAGCGCTATCCAGGAAAACCAGCGCCTGCCCGTTGATGGTTTGGTGTAGCGCCGGAAAGTCGTCCCGGCAACCCGCGATATCGGCCGTTGCGAGCGCTGCCAGTGGGCTCACGATGTGCGCTCCAGCGTCAGTTCCGCAAGGCGCGCATCGACCAGAGCGGCGATGGCGGTTTTCGCGGCGCTTACCGGCGCTCGCCCGACGAGGTCCGCGGCAAAAGCGCGTGTCAGTGCCTGAATTGCTTCATGTCTGCCAAGACCGCGGCTGCGCAGGTAGAACAGGGCAGCCTCATCGAGCTGCCCGACCGTTGTGCCATGACTGCATTTCACGTCGTCAGCGTAGATCTCGAGTTCTGGTTTGGCATCAATCTCGGCATTGTCGGACAGCAGAAGATTGTGATTGGCCTGCTTTGCATCCGTACCGTCCGCTCCTTTGTGCACGATGGCTTTGCCATTCCAGACACAGCGGCAGCGTCCGTTCAAAATGCCGCGAAACTCCTGTGAGGAAGAGGCCGGTCCGACGCGGTGGTCGATGCGAATATGGTTGTCGATGTGTTGCCCGTCGCTGGCGAGATAGAGGCCATTGCAGACGAGGTCCGCACCTTTCGCGCCGAGATCGATATCAACATCGTTGCGCACGAGTCCTCCGCCAAGGTCGTAACTGGCCATGGCAAAGCGCGCATCTTTTCCCACCGAGACGGACAGTCGGCCGGTCTGCACATGACCGATACGCCGCTCCTGAATTCGCACGTATCCCGTATGCGCTGCCTCGCCGATGTCCAGCGTAACGACAGAGTTCGCGTAATGATCGTCGCGACCCGACGAAGTCTGGTATTCGACTATCTCAACGTCGCAACCCGGTGCGACCATGATCTCGACGTTGACCTGGGTCACGGCAGCGCCCGAATTTGCATCATCGATAATGAGCAGCCCCAGGGGTTTCTCGGTTGCTGCATGAACCTGCACTCGCAACCCGTCCTGCAATAGCGCTGCATTCAAATCGGCAAGTGGCCGGTCCATGACGAAGGGGGCTGCCGACTCGCTGAATCGCTCGATTTCGATGCCGGGGCTCGAGTTGAAGTGGCTCATGTCGATCGCGCCGTTGGCGATCACCAGCCAGTCCGCGTCGATGGATCCGGTGACTGAGACGATAGCCTCGGAAAGATCGCCGCCAGTTGGGCGAGCAGCGCCATCAGCCAGCCATCGGTTACTGATGTCGATAGCGGGGCGCAGGTCGGTGTACTTCCAGTCTTCATGTTGCACTGTCGGTAGCCCGTGCTCATCGAGATTTGCCAGCGCCGCTGCGCGCGTCGCGGACAAAACATCATCCGGCAAGCGCAAAACTGCACTCTTCAGGCTATCGATCGACAACATCGCCGGCTTCATCCGTTTGCTGCCTCACGCAACCAGTCGTAACCTTTTTCTTCCAGTTCGAGCGCGAGTGTCCGGTCGCCGGAGCGTATGATTCTTCCCTCGGATAATACGTGCACAAAGTCAGGCGAAATGTAGTCCAGCAAGCGCTGATAATGCGTGACCAGAACGATTGCACGGTCAGGCTTGCGCAATGAATTCACGCCTTCTGCGACAGCTTTGAGCGCGTCGATATCCAGCCCGGAATCGGTCTCGTCCAATATCGCGAGCTTCGGCTCGAGCATCGCCATCTGCAATATTTCGTTGCGCTTTTTCTCGCCGCCCGAGAATCCCTCGTTGACGCCGCGGTTGAGGAACTTCGTATCCATTCCCAGCATTGCCATTTTTTCGCGCGCGAGCTTCAAGAACTCGAAAGCGTCAATTTCGCCCAGTCCCTGGTGCTGTCGCCGGGCATTGACGGCGGCTTTGAGCAAGTAGGCGTTGTTAACGCCGGGAATCTCGACGGGATACTGGAAACCCAGGAAGACGCCTTCGCGGGCCCGTTCTTCGGGTTCCAGGTCAAGCAGGTTTTTTCCGTTGAACGTCGCTGTACCGCCCGTTACCACATAGTCTTGATGTCCGGCGATGACTTGCGCGAGTGTGCTCTTGCCGGATCCGTTAGGGCCCATGATGGCATGCACCTCGCCTGCCTTGACGGACAGGGACAGGCCACGAAGAATTTCGGCGTCGCCGATGCGAGCGGTCAGGTTGTTGATCTCGAGCATTGTAAATCCTATCCGACAGCACCCTCGAGACTGACGTTCAGCAACGCCTGGGCCTCGACGGCAAATTCCATCGGTAATTGTTTGAAAACTTCCTTGCAGAAGCCGTTGACGATCATGTTGACGGCGTCTTCTTCGGCGATACCGCGCTGGCGACAGTAGAAGAGCTGATCGGCTGAAATCTTGGACGTCGTGGCCTCGTGTTCGATTTTCGCGGAAGGATTCTTGATTTCCATGTAAGGAAACGTATGCGCGCCACAATCCTTGCCAATGAGCAAGGAGTCGCACTGCGTGTGATTGCGTGCGCCATGTGCTTGTGGCATCACTTTGACGAGCCCGCGGTACGCGTTTTGCGCCTTCCCCGCGGATATGCCTTTCGAGACAATCGTGCTTCGAGTATTTGCACCGATGTGAATCATTTTCGTACCGGTGTCGGCTTGTTGCCGGTTATTCGCAACCGCAACGGAATAAAACTCGCCGACGGAGTTTTCGCCGCGCAAGAGGCAACTGGGGTATTTCCAGGTGATCGCCGATCCCGTTTCCACTTGGGTCCACGATATCTTCGAGTTCGCACCGCGGCAGTCACCGCGCTTGGTGACGAAATTGTAGATACCGCCAACACCGTTTTCATCGCCCGGATACCAGTTCTGAACGGTCGAATATTTGATTTCGGCGCCTTCAAGTGCGACCAGTTCGACGACCGCAGCGTGCAATTGATTTTCGTCGCGCATAGGTGCCGTGCACCCTTCAAGGTAACTCACGTGACTACCTTCATCGGCAATGATCAGCGTGCGTTCAAACTGCCCGGTGTTGGCCGCGTTGATACGGAAATAGGTCGACAATTCCATCGGGCAGCGAACCCCCTTCGGAATGTAGACGAAGGAACCGTCACTGAACACGGCAGAGTTCAACGCGGCGTAGAAGTTATCGCGTCGTGGAACGACGCTGCCGAGGTATTTCCTGACGAGTTCAGGGTGTTCCCGCACTGCTTCTGAAAACGAGCAGAATATGACGCCGGCATCGGCCAGCTTGCCCTTGAAGGTCGTGGCAACGGACACGCTGTCGAAGACTGCATCAACGGCGACGCCAGCCAGCCTGGCACGTTCGTGCAGGGGAATTCCAAGCTTTTCATACGTCTCGAGGAGCTTCGGATCCACCTCATCGAGGCTCTTAGGCCTGTCCTTATCCGACTTGGGTGCGGCGTAATAGGAGATTTCGTTGAACCGGATCGGAGGGTAGTGCACATGTGCCCAGGTTGGCTCCTTCATTTCCAGCCACTGCCGATAGGCCTGCAGCCGCCACTCAAGCATGAATTCGGGTTCATTCTTGCGTAGCGAAATGGCACGGACGATGTCCTCATTCAGTCCGGGCGGCAGGCTTTCTGTCGCAATGTCGGTAATGAAGCCATGCGCGTAACGACGGTTGACCATGCTTTCGAGGTTTTCTGCGCTCATCGTCGTTTAATTTCCACATTGACTGGCAGCCCCGCGAATCGAAATTGTGGAGCAGGCCTGTTGCTTCGCAGCAGATCATCAAGCGAGACGTCGTCGAGCGCCCGGCGGATAGCGACATTCACCCGTTGCCACGCACCGCCAACGCTGCAAACACCCTCGTGCTCGCATTGACTGTCGATCGCGCTGCACTCGGTAATGGATACGGGGCCTTCGAGTGCGTCAATGATGTCGGCGGCACTGATTGCGTCTGGGTCGCGCGCGAGGCGGTAGCCACCATTGCTGCCCCGGGTTGACGTGACGAGGCCGGCGCGACCCAGCGATTTCAGTAATTTGCTGACCGTCGGCAATGCAATGCCGGTCGCCGAGGACACGTCCGCCGCGCTGCAGACGGCCCTTTGATTTGCCGCCAGGTTCGCAAGCAAAACGGTTCCGTAATCGGTGAGTTTGCTGATTCTGAGCATGATCAGATACGCAGGTTAATGAATAAGGGACTATTTTAGTCCTATTTAGAGCTACAGGCCATACCCGGCAGCATTTTCGCGCTTTCGCGAGGAGCGGCATTTGCTATGCTACGCCATCCAAAACCAGACCGGACTTTAGCCGCGCCATGTAATAGCGTGGCGGCCCTCATCGTGAGCAAAACCTCTGAAAACCTGATCGAGATCAAAGACCTGATGTATTCGCGGGGTTCTCGCGTGATATTCAGGCACCTCGACCTGACGATCAAACGCGGCGAGATCACAGCTTTGATGGGTCCGAGCGGCACCGGCAAGACGACCCTGTTACGCCTCATAACGCGGCAGCTGGTACCCCAGCAAGGCGCCGTATTTGTTGACGGCGTGGATATCGCAACCCTGAATCAAAGAGGCCTCTATGCGCTTCGTCAGCGATTTGGCATGCTTTTTCAGAACGGCGCCTTGCTGACGGATCTCAACGTTTTTGAAAATGTGGCATTTCCGCTCCGTGAGCATACCAAGCTGACGAATCGCCTGATTCGTCATGTCGTGCTGACCAAGCTGCATGCTGTGGGACTGCGCGGCGCGGCGGATATGTTGCCTTCTGAACTCTCAGGCGGCATGGCCAGGCGCGTAGCCCTGGCCCGTGCGATGGTGATGGATCCGGAAATCCTGATTTACGATGAGCCTTTCGTCGGCCTCGATCCGATTTCGATGGGCGTCATCGTACGTTTGGTCCGTCGCATGAATGACGCCCTCGGCATAACCAGCATTGTCGTCAGTCACGACGTGGCGGAGGTCTCTACGGTCGCCGACAAGAGCTACCTTATTTCTGACGGCAAAGTGGCCGCGAGCGGCAGCCCCGACGAGCTTAGCGTTGCCAAGTCAAAACTCGTGCGACAATTCATGCACGGTATGGCCGATGGCCCGGTCGCCTTCCATTTCGACGCGCCCGACTATGCGGAGCAACTGCTGGGACGAGATAACTGATGCCGACGCTCTTCAAGGATATATACGAGGATACCCTGGAATTCGTCCGGACCTTCGGGGCTTTCCAGTTGTTCTTTCTGCGCCTGGTACGGCATACGCCGCGTATGGTCGTGCGACGACCGGGACTTATCATCAAGCAAATCTACAACACCGGTACATTGTCGCTGGTGATCATCATGGTTTGTGGCCTTTTCGTCGGTGGCGTCCTCGGACTGCAGGGTTATTCGAATCTGTCCCGCTTTAATGCCGAAGATTCTGTCGGCGCCGTCGTCGCACTTGCACTGCTCAAGGAGCTGGGCCCCGTTATTACAGCATTGCTCTTCGCAGGGCGGGCGGGAACCGCGTTATCCTCCGAGATTGGACTTATGAAAGCGACCGATCAGTTGTCGGCGATGGAAATGATGGCAGTCAATCCAGTCCGGCGTGTTTTGGTGCCGCGTTTCCTCGGCGGCGTCGTTGCAATGCCGTTGCTGGTGGCAATTTTTACCTGTATCGGGTTATTCGGTGCGCATATTGTCGCAGTCGATCTGCTCGGCGTTGACGTCGGTGCTTTTTGGCAGCAGATGCAGTTGTCCGTTAGCGCCGACGATGTTCGCGAAGGTGTACTCAAGAGTTTTGTATTCGGAATTGTTGCGAGCCTGCTTGCCGTCTGGGAGGGATACAATACGATCCCGACCGCCGAAGGTGTCGGCAGGGCAACGACAAGAACCGTGGTGATCACGGCAATATGTGTATTGATACTGGATTTCATGATCACCGCGGTCATGCTTTAAGGAACAGCTATGCAACAAACACGTGCGGTTGAAATTGGTACTGGCCTGTTCGTCCTTCTCGGGATGTCTGCGATATTTTTTCTGACAACGCAGACGGCGGGTGGCGAGCGCTTTTCTGCGGACAAGACGTTCGAGGTTCAGGCCAACTTTGACAATGTTGGGAGCCTGAAACCGCGTGCGCCGGTTGCCATGTCCGGCGTAACGATTGGTCGGGTTATCGACGTGTCTTTTGACCCGGTAACCTTACAAGCGAATGTCAGGATGATCATCGACAGTCGCTACGATCAGATTCCGGACGATTCCGACGCCAGTATCCTGACCGCCGGCCTGCTGGGCAGCCAATACGTCGGTTTGCAAGCAGGAGGTTCGGACACCTATCTTGAGAACGACAGCGAAATCTATTTCACGCAGTCCGCGATCGTGCTCGAAAATTTGATCGGCAAATTTCTCGTCAATTCCGGTTCGGGGAGCGACGAATGAAATATGCGATCCTGTTAGTTGCCTTGTCAGTTTGTTGGTTCGCGCAGCCGACCGCGGCGGCGGATTTGACGCCTGTTGAAGTCGTTGAAGAGGCTGTCAGTCTGTTGGCGGAAAAAATGGACGGCCGCAAAGAAGAGTTGGCCGCCGATCGCGAAACTTTGTATGCGCTGATCGATGAAATGCTGCTGCCACGCTTCGATCGAAAGTTCGCTGCGCAAATGGTTCTGGCAAAACACTGGCGCGATGCCGACGACGCACAGCGTGAGCGCTTCATCAATGCTTTCTACCAGGCTCTGCTGCGTCGCTACGCCGATGGATTGCTGGAGTTTGAGCAGGATCGTGTCACGGTATTGCCGTTTCGGGGTGATCTGTCCAAGCCACGGGCGACGGTTCGCAGTTCTGTGATGATGGATGACGGGACAAAAGTTGCGGTCGACTATGAACTGGTGAAACGCGATACGGGATGGCTGCTGTTTAACGTTGTCATTGAAGGCGTGTCGTACATTCGTAACTATCGAGCAGAACTCGATTCAGAAATCCAGTCATCAAGCCTCGAGGCAGTCATCGAAAGACTTGAAAAAGAGGCAGACGTACCCGGCGATGAGTGATTTTTCCCTCGAAGATCTTGGCGATGGCCACTTCGCGCTGTCCGGAGAGATGTCATTCGATACCGCTGAGCGAATTTTGCAGCTCAGCGAGAAACCGTTTTCAGAACACACACGACTTGAAGTGGATCTTTCCGGCGTTACGATGGGCGATTCGGCGGGCCTGGCGCTGTTGCTCGAGTGGATTACATGGTCGAACCACACAGTCAGGGAGATTCGCTTCTCCAGCATACCGGAGCGCATTCTGGCGATCGCAAAGACGACAGAGGTGGATGCATTATTAACGCGTGGCGAGCGTTGGGCCGGATTTATCGAGTCGCCCGATACTCAATAGCCAGGCGCGTTATTCTTCGTCCAGGAATTCGTCAAAGAACTCGTCATCGACCGGCGGGTTACCGTTGTATATCTCGTACTCACGATTCTGCAGATAAGACTCACGTAAGGTCAGGTATGGGTCCTTGGAATTTTCGAGGAGCTTGTCCGCGGGCAATACGCGATACCTAAGATCGATAAGGCGCAAAATGTAGAGGTTTTGCCGAAGGGAACCTTTTTCATACTGGAACAACGGAGTGACTGCGATGTCGACGGGTAGCATGATCGCGTCACGCAACGTTTGCGGCCCGAGTAATGGCACCATGACGTAGGGGCCGTCCGGGACGCCCCAGACCGCCAGGGTCTGGCCAAAGTCTTCCTGATACTCGTCCATTCCACCAATCGTTGCGATGTCCACCAGTCCACCGGCACCCAGTGTGCTGTTGAACATGAAACGCCCGATTTCCGACAGCCCGCGTTTTGGTTTGCCCTGCAGAAAATTGTTGATTGCGGACCGTGGTGTCGTGAGGTTGCGGAAGAAATTGGATACGCCTTTGCGGAGCGGTCCCGGAATAACTTTTCGATAGCCTTTCGCGATTGGCTTGGTCGATACATTGTCGAACGCGACATTGGCACCGAAGATTGTGCGATTCAGTGGCTCCCAGGGATCGGAATCCATGCGCTGCTCGGTTGGTACCGTCGTGCAGGCGGAAACGGCGAGCGCGAGGAATAGTAGTGGCAGGCGTAGGGGATGACGCGCTCTCACAATCAGCTGGAATTGCGCGCAGATCTACCCGAAGGTTGTGCACGCGGCATGTTGCGCAACTGTTCTTCGGTCATGAATTCCCGAATGAAGTCGATGCGAGCCTCGAAGCGAATCCGCTGAATTTCCTGCAGCTCCGGTACTCGCAAGGCCTGCTGAAGGTAGTTAATACCGCCAATCAGATCGCCGATCATAAATCGGTATTCAGACAGGTAGTAAAGGGATTCAGCCTGCTCGTTAGCTTCGCTGGCCGCTCGTGCGATGAGGCGAACCTGGTTCGGCGTCGGTGGCACATTGTTCAGCAGGTCAAGCAATATCGTATGCGCCTTTTGCGGCTGATTGAAGTCCAGCAGCCGCTCAGCATAAGCGATGACCAGGGGAACATTTCGCGGGAACAGCTCGAGAGCTGTTTCAAAAGTCCGCAGTGCGTCGTCGTTCCGTCCTATTTTTGCCTGTGCGTCGCCCAAAGCAATTCGGTAGGCGATGACTTCGGGATTCCGCTCCGATAGTCCTTCCGCTATGTCCAGCGCCATCGAGTAGTTGCCGTCACGCATGTAGGCAAGCATTCGGCCGTAGCGCTCGTATTCGTTCTGGTTTTGGTAGGCCCGGTTTTCGAAATGGGCGACGGCTTCCTTCGGTGTTTCGAAGCGGTCGACGATAACGCGTACTTTGGCGATGCCATAGCTGACCGAATCGACACTTCGAACCGGATCAAAGTCCCTTGCCCGATCTCTCGCTTCAGCAATTCGGGAGGATGTAACAGGATGCGTCATCAGGAACTCGGGCGCGCGATCGTCGGGAGCGCGTGTGTTCTGCCGTGACATGACGTCGAAAAATGACGCCATACCGTAGGGATCAAAACCGGCACCCGCCAGCGCCGAAATGCCAACCCGGTCTGCTTCGTGCTCATTCGCACGCGTGAAATTGATTTGCGCCTGCGCCGCAGATCCCTGAGCCACAGCCATGCCCGCTTGCACGACGTCCGAGCTTCCTCCAGCGGCGCCTGCGATCATCGCGCCAAGCATGATTGCTGTCGATAACAGGCTCTGCCGCGAGCTGGCATGAATGGCACGCGCAATGTGACGCTGAGTAACGTGTGCGACTTCGTGGGCCAATACACCTGCGAGCTCGTCTTCACTTCGTGTCGCCTCGAGCAAACCTGTGTGGACACCGATGAATCCGCCGGGCAATGCGAAGGCATTGATACGTTGGTCGTCGACGACGAAGAACGTGAAATCGATGTCGCCATCGTTGGTTTGTGCTGCAACTCTGTTTCCGACTTCATTGATGTATTCGGTAACCAGCGGATCCTCTATGACGCTTCCGCTGCTCATGATGTCTCGCATGATTGCACGACCGAATCGTGCTTCTTCATTGGCAGAGAGAATGGCGTCGGCCGGGCTTCCCATGTCCGGCAACTTGATGTCGTCCGCGCCAGCGCCGGCAACCAGTACAAGTGCGGCGAAAGTGGCTGTCACGGCGATTTTGATAAAGCGATTTTGCATAGGAGTTTCGACCCGGCCTGTCAGTCAGCGTTCCAGCTAATTCAGCGCCTTGACGGCTTCCAGTACTTCCGCGGCATGGCCTTTGACCTTGACGCCACGCCACTCATTACGCAATTTGCCCGCACTATCGATCAGGAAAGTGCTGCGCACAACACCCATGAACTTCCGCCCGTACAGGGTCTTCTCCTGTATGACATCGAACCGCCGGCACAAGGTTTCGTCCGGGTCCGATACCAGGTCAAAAGGAAATGATTGCTTGTCCCTGAATTTTTCGTGCGAGGCCAGACTGTCCCGGGAGACGCCCAGCACTACCGCATTCTGGCGCCGAAATTTCGCGTGCAAATCGCGAAAATCCTGCCCTTCGAGTGTGCAGCCCGGCGTACTGTCTTTTGGGTAGAAGTAGATGACGACGTGCTGGCCACGCAAGTCCTTGAGTTCGATTGTCTTGTTGCGGGTAGCGGCGGCCTTGAAATTGGCCACGACTCGATTCAGCGGGGGTCCGTTCACGATCAGCTCCGGTCAGGCCTTCACAGGTTCCAGAATGGCATCGAGGTTTAAGCGGTCGCAGACTTCGAGGAACTCCTCGCGAAGCTGCGCGATATGTATCGTCGAAGGCACGTTTACAGCCATCTGCACGGCAAACATCGGGGAGCCCGTATGCGCGGCCGCATAGCGCCGGGTAGCAACGTCGGCTATTTCAATATCCCGGGATGCAAAAAAATTGGCGAGATTGAAGACGATCCCGGGCTGATCAAGACTGACGATGTCGATGGCGTAGGGCATACGGTCATTCCGTGGCGGTTTCACATCGGTCTGGCGGATGGATATGGCGAGATTCTTGGCTTGGCCGAGCTTGTTCAGGCGCTGCTCGAGCTTGTTCAGCGTTGCCCAGTTTCCCGATACCAGCAGCAACATCGCAAACTCGGAGCCGAGCGTCGTCATGCGGCTCTCCTCGATGTTGCCATCACAGGAGAGAATGACCTTGCTCAGGTCCTGGACCACGCCGGTTCTGTCTGTTCCAACTGCTGAAATAACAATAAGTTGAGTCATTTATCTAGAATTTCCCCTACCAAACGAATGGTGCCAGCGACAGCGCTTGCCAGCACCCGACATGAACAGTAACATCGCCGCCTCATTTGTGGCGAGGACAACGTGTGTTCAAAGGTAGCTTGGTCGCCCTGGTCACGCCTTTTGATGGCAATAATCGGGTCGATTACCGAAGTCTCAAGCGCCTGATTGACTTTCATGTCGACGCCGGGAGCGACGGGCTCGTAATCGCAGGCACCACGGGGGAGTCCGCGACTCTGACCCGTGCAGAACACATTGACCTGATCGCTCGTGCAGTTGAGCTGGCGGATGGCCGCCTGCCGATCATCGCGGGTACCGGCTCGAACTCGACGGCACAGACCATCGACCTGTCGACGGCCGTCGCGGATACTGGCATCGCCGCATACCTTGTCGTCGTGCCGTACTACAACAAGCCGGTACAGGAAGGGATTTATCGCCATTTCGTGGCCGTTGCCGATGCTGTGGAATGGCCGGTAATGATGTACAACGTGCCCGGGCGCACAGTGGCAGACATGTTGCCCGAGACGGTCGCCCGGCTGGCAAGACATGGCAATATTTTTGGCATCAAGGAGGCGACTGGCAGTATTGACCGCCTTCGGGCAGTTCAGGACCAGGTGGATGATAATTTCATGCTCTACAGCGGTGATGATTTTACTTTGCTGCCGTTTATCGAGCAGGGTGGCCACGGGGTCGTTACGGTGAGTGGCAATGTTGTACCGGAGGAAGTTGCGAAACTCTGTCGCCTGGCATTGGCAGGTCGATTTGCTGAGGCGAAAGCCCTGGACGATACGCTGCAATCACTGAACAGGAGCCTGTTTGTCGAGTCGAACCCGATACCGGTGAAATGGGCCCTCAGCCAGATGGGTTTGATCGAGGCGAATATTCGCCTGCCGCTGACGCCGTTTTCGGCGCAGTACCACGAACAAATGCGAGCCGCCATGCAAATGGCCGGAGTCGCTTTGGAGGAATTTGCATGACCCCAATCAGGGCAAGCGCCACTCTGTTGAGCCTGATCGTTTTGGCCGGTATCTGCGCATGCGGCAAAGACGACGTTCGCACGAGCTGTGACGAACCGCAGCCCTATCAGGCGGCGGTAGCGGGCAAACGTATTGTGGTTCCGGACGATCTTGCGCCCCTGGATGAGACGAAGGAAATGGCTGTTCCCAAGGCGGAAACACCACCGCGTCCGCCAGGCGTGAAATGTATTGAGTATCCACCGTCGGCAAATACGGGTAACTAATTCGATTTAAGAAGATTTGGAGAGGTGGCTGAGTGGCTTAAGGCGCTCGCTTGGAAAGCGAGTGTACGCTTATACCGTACCGGGGGTTCGAATCCCCCCCTCTCCGCCAAAATATGAAAGGTCCCTTTCGGGGCCTTTTGTATTTTTGCCGAGGGGGTATGGGCTTTCGAACCCTGTTCGACTCAAGCAGCGGCGCAGCCGCAATTGAGGACGCGCAGCGTCCATCCCACCCTCTCCGCCAGATTCAAACCGCGAGGTTTCCTTTCGGGATGTGTTCGACCTTCGCGCATTCGGCTTTCCGGCCACTTATCTGTCGCTATCCTTCACCCAACACGGTCAGGGACCTGAGGCCCAGTAGTCGAGGCCCATGCGCTTGACCAGAGCCTTGTACCTCGGATGCGCAAGAACAGCGGGATCCTTGACCAGGGCCCCTATGTATGGCGCATCGGGATCCCGTCTCTCGACTGAAATCTCGAGCCAGTCGATAGAGGATTCATAGTCCCCACCGAATTCGTAAGCCATCGATATCGTACTTGGGTTTACCTTCCTCGATTCCGATGCCGTCACCAGGAATTCCGCGAGTTGCAGATTGGCGGCCTCGTACCCATCGCGCTGATAGGCAGTTTCCAGGAACTCAGCAGCATCCGGCTTTTCGCCCACCAGGCGCAACATATTTGCAAATGCCCGTATGGCTTTCTCCTCGTTGCCCAGCGAGTCGTGTGCCATCACCAGGGTCCCGTAACCAAATGCATAACCCGGCGCCATACTCACCGCCTGTTCGCCGAATGAGATTGCCTCTTCATACTCATTTCGCATGACCAGCTGCACGCTATAAAGGCCAATCGTGAATGGGTTGAGAGGATCGAGAGCGACTGCCTTCTCAATGTGTTCGGTACTATCGTCCAACTCGCCCAGGACACCGAGGTAGTGTGCGAAAAAGACGTGTGCCTCGGCATAACTCGGGTTAAGTTCAAGCGCCCTTTCCCAATACGCCCGCGCACCTTCCCAGTCGAAATAGTGCCAGGTTAGGCTTGACGCCATGGCTATGTGCGCCCCGGGCAGGAATGGGTCGAGTTCCAATCCTTTTACAGCAAGAGGCATGCATTTCTCGCGTGCCTCGACGGATGTCAGCATTCCAATCTGCGCCTGGAATAAGCACAGCTTGCTGAGCCCCCAGTGGGCCAGCGCGTAGTCAGGATCGATCTCGACGGCGCGCTGGAAATGGGTGGCCGCAATACGCATGTCCTCGGGGTTGAAGCGCTCGACGTGAAATATGCCCTTCAACACGGCATTGTACGCGTCCGGGTTTACGGGCCTCGCCGCCGCAAACTGCTCACGTTCCTCCGACCCGAGTTGCACTCTTACCTGGTTAGCGATTTCCTGTGCCGCCTTCGCCTGCATAAGCATGATGTTCCCAAGTTCGTCCTCGAAACGGGCTGACCAGACCTGTTCGTCCTTCTCCGCATCATGCATTCGCAACGCGATGCTGACGCGACTGCCATCGCGCAAGACCGTGCCCTCGACGACGCGGGCGACCCCCAGCTGTAACGCGATGTCGAGCAGCGATGCGCCAGCCTCACGGAACGGCATTGTCGACACTTTCGACGTTACGCGCAGGTTCCTGACCCGCGACAAGCCATCGATTAGTGACGACTGCATGCCCGACACGAAATACTGTTCGTCCGGATTACCGGAGAGGTCATCAAATGGTAAGACAGCGATAGAGAACGCACTGATGGAATCGTCAAGGCGCATCTGCCCCGGTTCGATTCGTGATCCAAACTGAAGAACGAGAGATAGCGCCACGGTCGCGAGGGCCGCAAGCAATACAAAATCCGTCTTTCGAAGCGAGGGATCGAAGTCATCGCTGGGGCTGGCCGGGGGAGTTCGCGTGACACCCTCAAGCGAAACGTCGTAGCGCCAGGCGAACACGACGGCGATCGGAAACAACGATGCGACAATTAGCCACACATACCGGATCGCCTCATCTGGCACACCGATCGCTGGAAAGAACTCGCCCGCAACCTGGATGGCGACCCACGCAGTAACGATGTACAAAGCCGCGGCCCGAAAGACCCTTCGGCGTCTTAGTTCTATGATTAGCTGCCGAAGCCCCATGGCCCCATTTTAGCAGGTCAAAGGAGAGGAAATTCTATCGCTTCGGCGAGGCGCCTGGAATGGAAAGAAACAGGTATGCGTCAGGCCGAAGTGACGGCCTGTACTGGCGACGATGGCATCCAATGAGCGCGCTTCCTCCATAACAGGGAAACTGGGCGGAACCGCCGAAGAGCATCGTCCGCAGAGGACTCGCTCCACCGCCAGACAGTCAGGCCTTCGAATAGTCTCCAGCCCGGGACTGTCGAAGGCCTTTTTCTTTCCGGGAGTTACGTGACCCTTTCGGGCACCTTTCCGGACCGCCTGAAGGCTGTCAGGCCAGAACAGGGCGGCTGTATGGTAAGAGTCTCTGCGGGCGATTTTGGTGGTCCGTGGCCGGAACATAAGGAAGCTGACGTTAGGGTGTTGCCATCGAGGATCCTTTAATGGATACCTCCCAGAACTTGGCGAACTTGCCCGAGATGAGTTCAAAGCGTTGTTTTGATACTTCCCTCTCCCCGAGGCATGTACCAAACAACCTCTCAGTCAGGCAGGCTACCGAGTTACCGTGGCTCGGAGCAATGCGTAAATACTCCAGTTAATAGGGGTAAATGCAGTTGAGGCGTGGGCCGCGTAGCTTCCGAAGTGACTTGAGGGGGCGCGCGTAAACTTCCCCGGCGCACAGAGGCGCCAGCAAAGCGTCCTTGACGACACCCGTAGGAAGGGCGAAATCGTCAGTGTCACGCATCGCGCCGTTGACGACGGCACTACAGGTCGTCCCTGCCTGGGTACACTGTTTCTTTGCAGCGACATATGAAATGATTGACGCTGACAATGGACGCCGAAGCCAAACCGCAGAAAAAAAGTCAAACGACAGGTGGCCCAGTCGGCAAGGTCGTGTTCTTCATGCCAATCGGAGCGCATGAGCAAGTGCGCGCCGTGCACAAGCAGGCATGGACGCTTTCTTCCGCAGGGTACGAAGTTGAAATTGCTGTACAGGCGGCGCCGCTCAATGAATACCTCGGCATGAAAGTTTCTGAGGTAGGCCCTTCGAAGGGGTACATGCTTAGGTCGCTGCTGAATTCGAGGCGCTGGTTTCGAATCTGCCGGAGCAAGAAGGCCGATGTCTTTGTGCTCCGCAATCCGGACTGCATTTTCCTGGCGCTGATGTTGACGATGGCGGGTCAAAACGTGGTTTATGATTCACAGGAAGATTTTTCCAAGCGGCCATTGCTACGCGGCATCAGACCGGCATTTCTGAAGCCGATTATTGCGCAGACGCTTACTTTCCTCGAGCAGCTGCTTGCGAGGCGAGTAGCGGCGGTTCTCGTGACCCAGGCACAGCAGGTGGAGCAGCTTGGTGGCAGGACATTCTTGCAGCCAAACGCTCCGCTCGTTGACGGCCCGATACTGGACGCGATGTGCAACATGCCAAGAGTCGTGGCGCCGGACAGGGATACCCTTATTTACGTGGGTGAAATCAGCGAGTCTCGTGGCATTTGGCAAATGCTTGACATTGTTGAGCGTGTCAACGAGTCACGGTATTGCACGCTCAAGATTGCCGGCAGGTTCGCGCATGCGGATCTGCAACGGGAGGCCAAGGATCACCCGGGCTGGCAGTATGTGGATTACGTTGGCCAGATCAGCCACGCAGAGTCCCTGAGCCTGATTCGTGACGCGGATGTGGGTCTGGCCCTGCTAATGCCGGTCGCAGACTATCCAACCAGCAGCATTACGAAACTCTACGAATACATGACGTTCGGCATTCCGTTCGTCGCCTCGAATTTTCCTGCCTGGCGCGTTGCGAGTGAGAATGGCGTTCCGGGAATCTACGTGGATCCTCAGTCTCCGGATGAATCCCTCGAAGCCATTATTCGTCTGCTCGAAGATCCGAAGCTGCGAAGGAAAATGGGCGAGATTGGTTCTGAATATATTGCGAATGAGTTCAACTGGAACGAATACGCAAATCCATTCCTTGAAATCATCGCCGCCGCGCAGAGCGGGGCGTGGCGCACGCCACACGAATGACGGTTTCTTCCACAATGTCTCTCCTGGTTGCGTTGATCAGACGATTCGTGGAGTGTACCGGCGGCAGTTCGCTGATTCTCGTTTCATTTATGACGGGTGTTGCTCTGACCGAGGGGCTCGGTTTGTTACTCGTGATACCGCTGCTGGTACTTGCCGGAACGGCAAGTGCGCCTGGCGAATCTGGTGCGCTGGTCGAGGCGCTCGAAGCCGTTGCGGCTTTCGCCAAAATATCATTCAGCCTCGAATCAGTCCTGGTCGTGTTTGTACTGTTGATAATCCTTCGGCAATTTATCGTGTTCCTCGAGGCAAAACTGACGGCGCGCACACGGGTGGAGTTTGTGGCCAGCGTTCGCGAAGAAATCTTTACGGAGCTGGAGAAGACGAGCTGGCTTTATCTCAGCGGCAAGCGCCTTGAGAAGATGGGTCAATTGCTCCTGGTCGACAGTTGGCGTATCGGGGAGGCGGCATTGCACGTGGTCAGGTTGTTCAGCAGCCTGCTGTTGTTGCTGGTCAACTTTCTTGTTGCGACGTTGTTGTCGCCGTTGCTGGCAGTGGCGCTGTTGGGCAGCATCGTTTTGATGGGCACGCTGTTTGGCAATCGCCTCCAAAGTGTCCGTGAACAAGGGACGGATGTTAGCAAAATTCATACCAGCTATTATGGCGTGGTGGAGAACTATCTCGATAACATTCGGACAGCGAAGATGGCGGGTGCCGGCGACCGTGCACGACGCGAGCTGTTGGCCACAATTGACAGTCTCAACGATCGCTTGGCCGGATTCGTGCATGATTTTGAATTCGTCAAGTTTGCGTTGCAGATGTCCGGCGCAATCGTAATCGCGCTGTCTCTTTTATTTGCGGTCAACGTGCTGAAGTTAGATGCGCCGCTGCTGTTGTTGCTGGTGTTGATTACGGCCCGGTTCATTCCGCGGGTATCGCTGATAAACCAGTATCTGCATCGCTTGATCCACGACCTGCCGGCATTCGGCTATTCGATCTCGGTGCTCAATGAATGTCGGGCACATCCGGACCCTGCGTTGGATCGCAGCCCAATAGCCGCCCCGCGCAGATCGATCGGTGTTTCGGGTATTGTCGTCGCCTATGGAGACTCGTCGACGGAACCAGTGTTGAACGGTTATTCGCTCGAGTTTCCGGTTGGCGAAATGGTTGCGATTACAGGGCCATCCGGTGCCGGAAAAAGTACGTTGGCAGATGTTATTTCGGGTTTGCTTGAGCCGACTGCAGGATCGATTCTCGTCGACGGCGTTGCGGTGCCAGCCGACAGAATTGGCGGCTGGCGAGCGCAGGTCGGGTACGTTCCTCAGTCGGCAGCCCTGTTGCAGGACACCGTGGAGCGCAACCTGACGTGGGTGCGGCAGAGCCCGCCGTCTGAGTTGGAAATTAGAGAGGCCCTGGATTGCGCGGAATTATCTGACGTCATACGCGGTCTCAAACATGGAATGAAGACGACGGTCGGTCGGCGTGAGGGACGGCTTTCGGGTGGGGAGCGGCAACGATTGGCGATTGCCCGTGAATTATTGCGTCGCCCAAACTTGCTTGTGCTGGACGAGGCGACGAATGCGCTGGATGCCGCGACGGAGCTGCGGGTGTTGAGGAACCTGCGCGAGCGCTATCCCGGTCTCTCCATCCTGATCGTTGCGCACCGCGATACGGTCACGGCCGTAGCGGACCGTGTGATCGTTCTGGATAAACGGATTGATGCTGAAAGAAACTGAAAAGCACGATGTCGCTTTGGAGCTGCAGGTGCCGAGACGGCGCCCCGCTTACGACAGTGAACTGTCCGACATCCAGTCAGCTATTCTCGCGACGATCACGTACCGCGACCTCTTCGACTATCCGACCACGGCCACCGAAATTTATCGCTACCTGCACGGTGTCCGATGCACGTCCTCGGATGTGGATGACGTGCTTGCCGATGCGAAATTCATCAACGACTACCTCTTGACGGACGGCCAGTATTTCGCACTCAAGGGCCGGGATACCCTGTTCGAAGTCCGTCGGCGCCGGCGTGACGCAAGCGCTCCGCTCTGGCGACGGGCACATCGCATTGGGAAGATACTGGCTAGTCTGCCTTTTGTCAGGATGGTAGCCGTCACAGGATCGCTCGCCGTTAATAATCCGGGCAGCGACGCCGATATTGATATCATGCTTGTGACTGACGGCGGCAGACTCTGGTCCGTACGGCTGCTTGCCAAAATACTGCAGTTCGCAGACACGCGACTCGTCACCGCGCACGTTTGTGTCAATCACCTGGTTTCCATGCGGGCGCTCGAGCTTGCGCAACCCGGTCTCTTCGTAGCGCAGGAAGTTGCCCAGATGGTGCCTGTCTTCGGATTGAATACGTATGCCGAATTGCGCTCGCGGAACAAGTGGGTGGACGACTATCTACCAAACGCCGACGGCGAACCGCCCGGGAGCTGCGAGGTTTCACCCGTCGCGCCGCGACTGCGTCGGTTCTTGGAGGCGCTGTTGTCGTCGCCTCTGGGGAGCTTGCTCGAGAACTGGGAAAGCGGACGGAAGATACGGAAATATAATGAATCTAGTTTCTTGCTCGGCGCGGCCACGCCTTTCACGAGGGAGGCGACAGGCCACCGCAGGACGACCATAAAGACCATAGAGGCGGCTTTCTCGGATCGACTGGCGGGACCACGTCAGCAAGCGGGACGTCTGCGCATCTTGTTCGGGCAGGCCTACCACCTGCGTCGGGACCGCAAGCTCTTCAAAGCGATGCAACCCTTTCCCCCGCTGGGCACGCTCTATGCGGCAGCAGTTGCCCGCTCGCTGGGGCACCAGGTGCGCGTTCACGATTCGATGCTCGCGTCGTCGCTGGACGAGTGGTCTGCTGCCTTGCAGGTAAACGATCCCGACGTCGCCATTCTGTACGAAGACAATTTCAACTATCTCACCAAGATGTGCCTGCTGGAAATGCGCGATGCGGCCATTGAGATGATACGGCGCGCGAAAGATCGGGGCGCAGTAGTGTTGGTGTGTGGCTCGGACAGTGCGGACGAGCCGCACCTATATCTCGATGCCGGCGCCGACTACATCCTGATTGGCGAGGGAGAGGCAACGCTCGGCGAATTGCTTGGTCTGCTTGCTGGAACAACAATGAAGCCGGCAGAGGAAATCGCGGGTCTGGCTTTCAGGGATAACAGCGGAGAAGTGCGGGAAACCGGACGTCGCCCCGTCATTCGGCGACTGGATGACATGCCGATACCGGCCTGGGACCTCATTGATCTCGACCGGTATTCGCACATCTGGAATGTCCGCCACGGCCGCACGGCGGTCAACATGGTGACGACACGCGGCTGTCCTTATCACTGCAATTGGTGCGCAAAGCCTATCTGGGGGCAAAGCTATAGCGTCCGTAGTCCGGGCCATGTCGTCGCAGAAATTGAAAAGCTGAAGCAATTGGCAGCAGCGGATTACATCTGGTTCATGGATGACATGTTCGGCCTGAAGCCGAGCTGGATAGAGAAGTTTGCCTCATTGTTGGAATCCCATCGCCTGCAAATTAAATTCAAGTGCCTGAGCCGGGCCGACATATTGCTGCGCGAGGGCGAGATCGACGCTCTCGCGCGGGCCGGCTGTGATGTGGTGTGGCTGGGCGCGGAATCCGGAAGCCAGAAGGTCCTGGACGCTATGGAGAAGGGTTTTCAAGTTGACATGATCGACAGGGCTTGTGCGCTGCTCAAGGAGAAAGGTGTCCGGGTGGGCCTTTTTATCCAGTTCGGATATCCGGGAGAAACGAGACAGGACATCAGGAAGACCCTGGAAATGATCCGTCGCGTTATGCCCGAGGAGTTGGGTATATCTGTTTCCTATCCGTTGCCGGGAACGCCATTCTATGATCGGGTCAGGTCGCAACTGGGCGACTCTGCGCATTGGCGCGATTCCGACGATCTCGCAATGTTATTCCGCGGGCCTTACAACACCGGCTTTTATCGCGCACTTCATCGGTATGCGCACAGTGACCTGGCCTTCCGAAAAGCAATGCGTCGCAAGTTCTCGTTCCGGTCAATGCTGGCATTGGCCTACCATGGCGTCCGCTGGAGCGCAGCGTCGGCGAGTATGGCCGTCTATTCGCGCTTGCCTCACGAGCGATTGGGCAAGATCCGGCCCGAACTGGATTCGAGCGCAGCATCCAGACCATCGGAACAGTCGGCGGAATAGCTGGAAACAGCTGATGGATATTCTAATGACTCATGCGTACTACCTGTTCGACGACCCGATCGAACGGCAAGTCATGAAACCTTATTCTCCGCTCGGGTTGCTCTATATTGCCGCCTACCTCCGGTCACTAGGGTACCAGGTCGACGTAGTGGACTCGACATTTATGACGCCTGGCGACCACCTAGCGGCTATTGCGCAGAGCAAGGCTTCCGTCGTCGGTATTTACGCGAACATGATGACGCGTCGGAATGTCTCGCGAATTATTGCTACCGTGAAGCAACGTGGCGCAACGGTCGTCATGGGCGGTCCGGACCCAGTCAACTACACGAAGGAATATTTCGACATCGGCGCCGACGTAATCGTGGTCGGTGAGGGTGAGCACACGGTTGCGGCACTGCTTCCGGCGCTAAGAGATGCGCCGGCCGTGGATCTCGCTTCGATTCCAGGCATTGTCTATTGCGGTGCTAACGGTGAACCGGTCTCGACCCCGCCCAGAGAACAGATCCGGGACCTCGATGGCCTTCCGTTTCCGGCAAGAGACAGTATTGACATGCAGCGTTACCTTGATATCTGGAAGGAGTATCACGGAGCGAGTGCGGTCTCGATAATCACGGCCCGCGGGTGCCCGTACACCTGTCGGTGGTGCAGTCACTCGGTTTACGGATTCACTTACCGACGCCGATCGGTCACCGACGTTGCGGATGAACTCGAAGAAATACAGGCAGCGTTTGCACCGGATCGCATCTGGTACGCAGACGACGTTTTCGCCATGAGTCGCCACTGGCTTCGCGATTTCGCTACCGAGCTGCAACGACGCGACTTGTATTTGCCGTTTGAAACGATATCGCGCGAGGACAGGCTCGATGCGGAGGTGATCGAGATTCTGGCATCGATGGGTTGCCACCGCCTCTGGGTCGGAGCGGAAAGCGGCTCCCAAAGGGTTCTCGACGCCATGGATCGACGCACCAGCGCTGCGCGCATGCGGCACATCATTGCTTTGCTACAAGAAAACGGAATAAAAGCAGGCACCTTCATCATGCTTGGCTATGAGGGCGAAGGCTGGGAGGACATCGACGAGACAAATGCGTATCTTCGCGCTGCTCTTCCGGATGAAGTGCTGACGACGCTTGCGTACCCGATCAAGGGAACGCCGTTTTACGAAGACGTCAAGCAGCGCATTATCCGTAAAGAAGAATGGGCTTCCGGATCGGATCGCGATTTCGGCATTGCCGGTCGCCATTCGCCCCTATTTTATACTCACGCCCAGAAATGGATTCAATCGCAGGTTCAACTGGCAAGAGAGTTGCGCCGGGGCGTGCCCGGCTATTTCAAAGCCGCGCGGCTCTACGTGAAAAGCATGCGTCACCGGCTATCAATGTACCTCACTCGCAATCAAGTGGAGGGCCGGTGACGTCTGAATCCACTTTCGACATGCTTGCTGTAGGCTACGACGCGGCCTTCAGTGACCGGATACCCGGCCGCTGGCTACGAAGCCGGACGAGGCGTGTTATTGCGGCATTACTGCCGCCTGCGTCCCGCGTGCTGGACGTCGGATGCGGAACCGGCGATGACGCATTATGGCTGGCGGCTGCGGGTCATGAAGTCGTTGCGACTGATGTGTCTCACGGCATGCTGAATATGACGAAGGCGCGCATGGCGGGTGCGTCCGGGACGGTCGCGGCGCGCGTTGGCGTGGAGAGGTTAGACCTCGAGTCACCCGGCGATGAAGTCAGCGGGCCATTTGGTCTAGTAATGTCCAACTTCGGGGCCGTGAATTGCTGTGCTGACCTGCGGAGATTCTTTGCCTGGCTCGACGAGCGGCTTGAAGACGATGGGCGGGTGGTCCTTACGGTCATGGGAAGATTATGTCTCTGGGAATCCATCGGCTTCGCCTTGCGAGGGCGCTTTCGACAGGCGGTGAGGCGCTGGTCGGGCAGGGCGACCTTTACTTTGAACGGCATCGATCAGCCGATCTGGTACCACGCGCCCGCCGCGATAAGGAATATGGCCGAATCGTACTTTGTCATCGAGAGCATTTCCGGGATTGGCGTGTTTGTGCCATCGACGGAGTTCTTTCACATCTGCGAAACGCGTCCGCGACTGATGCGAGTGCTCTGCCGACTCGAATCGATTGTGTCTGGCTGGTGGCCGTTCAATCGGCTCGGTGATCACTATACGATTGTCTTGCGGAGACCGATTTGAAACGCAAGGTCGTGCTCTACAACCCGAAGGCGGTTTTCTATACGATGCCGCTCGGCTTGATGGCCGTCGCGTCTTGCCTCGACGCCAATCATTACGACGTCGTGATCATCGATGGTCGCCTCGAGGACGACCCTGTCGCGAAGGTGACGGAAGCGCTCGACGGCGCCCTGTGTCTTGGGGTGACCGTGCTGACCGGCGCGCCAATAGGAGACGCGTTGACCGTGTTGCGAGCCGCAAAGCGTGAATTTCCGTCGATTCCGACAATTTGCGGTGGCTGGCATGCTTCCCTCTTTCCGGAGCAGATGCTGGCCGAGCCCAGCATCGACGTAGCGGTTGTCGGGCAGGGTGAGGCGACGTTCGTGGAGTTGATCGGCAAGCTGGATCGATCGGAGCCGCTTGACGACGTTCTCGGCCTCGCGTGGAGAAACAACGGTGCCGTGAAGAGAAATCCGGATCGCCCCATGATGCCGATGGACGTCTTTCCGCCCGTCGACTACGGGCTGATACCGGTCGAGCGCTATTTTGCATTGAAGGGTCTTCGTCAGCTCGACTACGTCAGCTCCACAGGGTGTTTGTTTCGCTGCGCATTTTGCGCCGATCCGTTTGTCCACAAGCGAGGATGGCAGGCACTCGGTTCGCAGCGCGTAGGCGAGGAGTTGCAGCAACTTTGGCGGGATTACCGATTCGATGACCTGAATTTTCAGGATGAGACCTTCTTCACTTACCGCAAGCGGGTGACCGACATCGCCGACGAAATTCTGAAGCGAGACCTGTCATTTACCTGGGCGGCGACTATGCGAGCTGATCAGGGAGTGCGCCTGGGTGACGACATACTCAAACATTGCGTCGATTCAGGGATGCGTCGCGTCCTGATCGGGGTCGAAAGCGGTTCGCCTGCAATGCTCGAGAGAATTCAGAAGGACACGACCATCGAACAGATCCTGAGCAGTGCCGAGATGTGCGCCCGGCACGGCGTCGCCGTCATCTTCTCGTTCATCGTCGGCTTCCCGGGCGAATCCCATGACGACGTCATGAAGACGGTCGCGCTTATCAAGACGCTGCTCTCGATGAGCCCCCGGTTCGAAACACCAATCTTTTACTACAAACCGTATCCGGGGTCCTCGATCGCCGAGCAGATCACGACAGATCGTCCACAGACGCTCGAGGCATGGGCTGATTTCGATTTCGTGCAGGGCGAGGCGGGGCGCTGGGTGAGTCCGGAGACCTATGAATTCATGCAGCGCTTCAAATTCTACAGTCGTCACGCCTGGGGTATCAGCAGGCCGTTACGGCGACCGCTGCAGGCGCTTGCGCGATGGCGCTGCGAGCGTAACTACTTTCGGTTTCCGTTCGAAAAAGCCATTATTGAGCGCCTGTCGCCGGAAAGACGATTATCATGATTCTCCTGTTCAACCCGCGTAGCAGCGCTTCAGGCCAACACGTTATGCCAATGTCGGTCCTGGCAGTTGCGGCGGTGCTTGAGGGCCGTTACGACTATGAACTGGTCGATGGTAACGTGGTCGACGACCCGTTGGTGACGCTACGACGGATAATTCAAGAGGAAAACGTCGACATCCTGGCCATAACGGTGATGCCGGGTCGACAGGTGGCGCAGGCCCGGGACGTCTCACGCGCGTTGAAGTCCGAAAACCCCGAACTCGTGATCATCTGGGGCGGGTATTTCCCCACGATGTATGAAGACGCCGTGATGACCGCGCCATTTGTGGATTTTGTTTTTCGCGGTCACGGCGAGGAGCCGTTCATAGCATTGGTCGATGCCATCAGGGAGGGCAACGGCCGAAGAAATCAGGCCGGACTGACGTACAGGGAGGCCGACCGAGGAAAGATAATTTCGAACCCGATCGGTCCGGTTCCCAATCTCGATGCACTTCCGGATTATCCGTATCACCGCCTGTCCGTGGAAGATTACGTGCTCGACACGTTTCTGGGGAGCCGAACGTTGTCCCATCACGCCAGTTACGGGTGCCCGTTTACGTGTAGTTTTTGCGGCGTCGTCAATATGGTTGGTGGCAAATACTCCGCCCAGAGCCCACAGAGAATTGAATCGGTCGTTGAGCATCTCGTAACGACGTATCGGGCCAATGCGATCCAGTTTTACGACAACAACTTTTTTGTCAGCGAGGCTCGCAGTGCCGAAATATGTGATCGACTGCGACGGTTTCAAATTGCTTGGTGGGCGTACGGTCGAATCGATACGCTGATGAAATACAGCGAGACGACCTGGGCGAAGATGCGTGACAGCGGACTTCGCATGATCTATCTCGGTGCCGAAGCGGGATCCGACCAGACGCTCAAGCTAATGAACAAGGGTGGGCGGCAAACCACCGACATGACCATCGCGATAGCCGAACGCATGAAAGCGCACAACATGGTGCCGGAGCTATCCTTCGTTATCGGATGCCCGCCTGACCCGGAGCAAGATATCGATCGTACGTTTCGCTTTATACGCGAGGTCAAGAAGGTGAGCCCGGAGTCCGAGATCATTATCTACCCGTATACACCGGTTCCAGTGGACGGCCAGCTGTTTTCGGATGCCAAGGCATCCGGTTTCAGTTTTCCCGAGACGCTCGATGAATGGTGCGACGACAAGTGGATACAGTATTCGGAGCGGACGACCGCATCGCTGCCCTGGCTGTCTGCTGCGACTCAGAGGAACATCGGCAATTTCCAGCGCGTCTTGCAGGCGGCATATCCGACAATCACGGATCTGAATCTCAAAGGCATGCGACGCCTGCTGTTGTGTGCGGCGGGAATGTGGCGGTTCAAGCTTCAAATGTACGCCTACCCGATTGAATTGCGTATTATTAATCGGCTTGTGCCTCATCGCCGCCCCGAAATAACCGGGTTCTAGGCCATCTCGAGTATGTTGAGAGAAACGCTTTCGATAGCCGCAAATCAGGCAACCCACAAAGTTCGCCGGATGCCGGTGCTCGTCCTGATGCCTCATAGTCGCTGTAACTGTCGTTGCCTGATGTGCGATATCTGGCGGGCCAATGCGAATTCCCGCGAACTCTCCGCCGAGCAGGTCGAATCACACATCGACAGTCTGCAAAAACTCGGCGTGAGGTCGGTGCTACTGTCCGGTGGCGAGGCGTTGATGCACTCGGACCTTTGGCGGATCTGCGAGACACTGCGCCCTTTAGGCGCCCGAACGACCCTGCTTAGCACGGGACTTTTACTGCGAAAAGAGCGAGAAGGGATAAAGAAGTGGATCGATGAAGTGATCGTTTCCCTGGACGGCGATCCGGACACTCATGACAAGATTAGGAATATACCCCGGGCTTTCGAGCGGCTGGCGGCCGGAGTGCAGTCGCTTCGAGAGCACGCGCCGCACATCGACATCTCGGCGCGATGTGTCTTGCAGAAGCACAACTTTCGAAGATTCGAGGCGATCGTCGCGTCGGCTAAGGATCTGACGCTCGATTCGATTTCGTTTCTCGCGGCAGATGTGTCGAGCACCGCGTTCAATCGACCTGAAAGATGGGCCGAGGACAAGGTCTCGGATATTTCGTTATCGCCCGCGGAATGCGACGCGTTCGAGCGCATCCTCGAGGAAAGCTTTCACCGGCTGGCTGACCAATACGCGTCCGGGTTTATCGCTGAGCAGCCCCGCAAGATGTTGCAAATCGTCGCTCATTACCGCGCCGTTAACGGCACCGGTAAGCCGGTCAGGCAACGTTGCAACGCTCCCTGGGTGTCCAGCGTGATCGAAGCTGATGGGAGTGTCAGGCCCTGCTTCTTTCACCCGGAATTGGGGAATATCCTTGACAGCAGCTTGCTGGAAATATTGAACTCGCAGCGTGCGATCGAGTTTCGCAAGAATCTCGACGTGTCACTGAATCCAGTCTGCTCTCGCTGCACCTGCACCCTCAATGTCTGAACTGCCGCGGCTCGTCAGACCGAATGTTCTGGTTCGCGCCGTATGTCTGCTATGGCTGGTTCCTAAACGAGAATTTCTCAAGCGCTTTCGAGTCGGCCGAACCGTTGCGGAACGCGTTTCCGGACTCGAACTGGTCATTTTGCCAGATGTCTTCAACCCCGTCGTGTTTCGCACCGGCAGATTCTTTGCCGAAAGCCTCAAGGAACTCCTGCCCGCCGACCGCGACGCAGAAGTCGAGAAAACGGCGCTTGATCTGGGTACCGGGTCCGGCGTCCTCGCCATTACCGCCGCTAAATTCGGATACTCTGTGGATGCGGTGGATCTCAATGACGAGGCCGTGCGATGCGCGCGGGACAACGCGGAGCGCAACAATGTTGGCGCATCCACCCGGGTTTTTCATGGTGACCTGTTTGCGCCGCTCCCACCGCGAAAGTACGACCTTATCCTGTTCAGTCCGCCGAGTTTCCGTGGCAAGCCGGCATCGAAGTTCGGGCTATGCTGGCAGGCCGAAGATGTATTTGAGCGATTTGCCGCCGAGTTACCGGGCCGACTCGCGAAAGACGGGCAGGCTCTCATACTGCAAACATCGGACGGTGACGAGGAAGGCTTGGTTGCCGCTCTGGCCGAAACCGGGCTCTGCATCAGCATCGCAAAGAGGCGACATTTCGGCGTCGAGATCCTGACAATCTACCGATTGCAGCATTGCGCGTGAGGATTTGTCTGTTCAACCCGGCGTTTGACCGAAACCTCGATACCGTCGAGTGTCTCCAGGCGACCTACTGGCATGTCTTTCGTCTGGCGGAGGCGCTCTGCGACCTGGGGCATGATGTTGCCATCATTCAGGCGTTTGCCGAGCAGGGCGAATTTGTCGCTGGGCGCGTGCCGACGTACACCGTGATCGCGTCTACCAAGGTTCCCGGCGGTAAAGGCTCTACGTTCGAAGTGACGGATTATGCGGCGGGCATCGGCCTGATGCGGCATCTGAATCCGGATGTCGTGCATTTGTTCGGGATATCGCTAGAGAGTCCGCTTCGCACGATCGGAGAATGGACTGCCGACGCAGGCAAAGTCCTGACGATTTCCTTTCACGGCGGGGCCCCGAGGCGCAACCCGTTGGCGCGACGTAAGCAGAAGAAGAACCGGCGCGCCGTCAACGCGGCATTCTTTTCGGCCGACAGTTTCGCGCGAGAGTGGCGTGACCTGCTGCCTGCCGACGCGCGCATTCGACTGGCGCCGGAATTATCCAGTCCGTTTGATGGAAAGCCGTCGCGCGAGGCCCGTGAGCAATGGGACATCGACGGCGGGCCTGTGTTCGCGTCGTGTGGGAGGTTGCACCCGCTCAAAGACCCGTTGACGATGCTCCGCGGCTTTGAACAAATACTTGCGTTCGCGCCGCACGCTTCGTTGCTGATGGCCTACCAGACGACCGAGCTTCTACCCGAGGTCAAGGCTTACCTGGCTGATCATGCGGAGGTATCCGCCAGGGTTCGCCTGCTTGGCCGTCTCGAACACAAAGACGTCGAGGCGTTGTTCAGTGCCTCGGATTTCTACCTTGCGGCAAGTCATCGTGAATACGGCGGCAATGCGCTCGTCGAAGCATTGTCCTGCGGCTGTATCCCGCTGGTGACAGACATACCGAGCTTCCGTGAGTTGACCAGGCACGTCCCGGGAGCAGGCTTATACGCGGCAGGGAATCCGGCGGCGCTGGTCGAGACCGCAAGGCTTGCGCTGGACACTGACATCGACGAGGCCTGCCGAGAAGTGAAGCGGGCATTCGAGCGACACCTGTCCTACGCCGCATTGGCTAAAACGTACTCGGAAGAGTTTGAGAAACTGTGAGAATTGCGTTCATTACGCCGGGATTCAGTGCCGCCGCAGACGATTGGTGCATTCCTTTGCTGCAGGATCTCGCAGTTCAGCTGCGGCGCGAACACGATCTGCACGTATATACGACCTGCTACCCGCATGCGACCGCGCGCTATTCGGTTAAGGGGGTACCCGTGCAGTCGTTCGGCACCGGCACGCCTGGTCGACTGCCCTGGGTGCTCCGTCAACTCAGGGCGACAAGGGCCGTGCTCAGGGATCATGACCAAGAGCCTTACGATGTCGTGCACGGATTCTGGGCCGATGGCGGTGGTGTCGTTGCTGCACAGGTGAAGCGGCGTCGGCAGACGCGAAGCGTCGTAACGGTTATGGCTGGCGAGCTCAGTTATGAGCCCGCATCCGGTTACGGAAAAAGCAGGAGACCGCTCGCCGGACGGCTCGCACGATACGGTGCATCGCGCGCGGACGAATTGCTGGGTTTGTCTGATGCTCATGTGCGGCAAATAGTCGGCCACAACCCGACGCTGTTTCCCCGGAGGTCGATTTGCGGCGTAGACGAGACGCGTTTTTGCGCTGAGGGCCCGGCCCTCGAACTCGACGGAGAGATTCCGGTTCTATGCGTCGCGTCGCTTGTGGATGTAAAAGGACTGAAACAACTCGTACTGGCCGCCGCCGACGCGAGCGCCAAAGTACGGGGGCTGCATCTGCATGTCGTCGGACAGGGAAAAAACGCCGACAATCTGAAAATGCTCGCTCGCGAAACCGCCGCCCCGGTGACGTTTCACGGCGCCGTCGATCATGGCTATTTGGGTAGGTACTATCGCGGCGCCAGGTTTTGCGTGCTGAACTCTTACTTCGAGAGCCACGGAATGGTAGTGGCGGAGGCCGCAGCGTGTGATCGACTGACGATTGGCGCTGACGTCGGATGCATGGCCGACTATTGCCCAGAAGAGTTTTTATGTCCCCCGGGTGATACCGAGGCACTGGTGGATGTCCTTGTTAGTGCAGCCCGCGCCGACCGATTGCCGCGGCCCCTGTCACGACCGCCGACGGTCCATCGTATGGCGCAGCACCTGGTGAAAATCTATACGGCTATGTTGCCGTTGCAAGGACGATCGCAAAAGTAGCTGGTTCGCGACCGCCCGTCAGTTTCGCGTACAGCGGTCGGAGCGCCCAGCGCAAGCCGTACCAGGGAAACCGGTAATTCCACTCGAGCCCGAACTGGCGGCCCAGTGCATCGAGCCCCGGCCAGGTAAGAAACCCAGCGCTTTGAATCGCCTCGGATCGCCTGCCAATCAGCTGAGTGAAATATTCCTGCTGCTCCTCGAGCATCTTTTCGCCACTGGACGCGTCCGCATAAATTGGCGAGTCGAGGATGATCAGCAATCCACCAGGTTTCAAGACCCGCAACGACTCCTCGATCGTGGCAGCCGGATTCGTACAGTAGTGAAAGCTGGCGTTGAAAATCACGGCGTTGATCGAGCCATCGGCAAGCGGGAGATTATCGAACGTTGCCTGCAGTCGAGGCCAGGCTCCGGTGAATTGACGCGCCGCGCCTAGGCCGTCCATAAGATCGGCGCTCACATCGACAGAGCAGGGCGAATAGCCAGACTGTTCCAGCCGGTTGCTGAGCCAGCCTGTGCCCGCGCCCAGATCAGCAATCTTTGCCTTGGGCTGCAGCCGCTCTCGCAGGGTCTGGCGCAAAACGCGAAAGCTGTGTGCGCGTATGCGCCACTGCTTTGCCATCGGCACAGCCGCATCGCACTCGGGCAGTGCTCGCAACACCGACTGATTGTATTGGCCGCGGCCTTCCTTAATACGCACCGCGGTGTATGTGTCCAGGAAACTCTGGAACCGCGCACGGTCGCCATCCGTCAGCAACGGCCAGACGCCCTCAGCAAGCGCAGAGCGAAAACAGCAATCGGAGCAAACCGTATCGTTGCGCGAGAGATCGAGCTCTATAGCTCGACAGGCCGGGCAAATGAACTGCCAGTCCGCCGTCGTCACGAATTGGGCTTCCTTGTCGAGTTTGCGGTTTTCGGGCATCATATTACGATAAACGGCTTCGTGTCGCATATGAGACGAAACAGTCTATGAGTGATCAGCGTCGCGGGTGGTACTGACGCGGGAGTTTTTCCCGAATGATTTCATGGACGCTGAGAATGGTAATCAATGTTGATGACTAAACGATCAGTCGTTCTGACTTCGGGGTTCGCAATGGTCGCCCTGGGTGTCGCAGCTTGCGATGGTGGTAATGGTAGCGGGCTTCCGAACGCAGCACCACCGGGATCCATCGATCCCACCTTCTCTGCGATACAGGCCAATCTATTGGAACCGAATTGTGCGGTCACTGGTTGCCATTTTGGCGCTGGAGCACCGCAGGGCCTCCGCCTGGACGCGGCTAACAGTTACGGTTCTCTCGTCGGCGTTAGCAGTTCAGAAGTGCCCTCTCTCCTTCGCGTTGCAGCCGGCGACCCGGACAACAGCTACCTTATTCAAAAGCTCGAAGGCAGTGCATCGGTAGGGGGACAAATGCCGCTTAACGCACCTCCACTGCTGCAAGCGGACATTAACGTCATTCGACAGTGGATTTCGGATGGGGCTTCCGACGACCGGGCGCAGTCGGCAGACCCGATCAGGGTAACTTCGCTTTCACCGCTTCCGGATGTCGTCCTGGCGGAGGCTCCACAGGATGTTGTCGCCATGTTCGATCGCGACTTGGATGTGTCGACCGTCAATTCATTGACGTTCCTTCTCGAAGCCAGCGGCGGCGATGCGACGTTCTCCGACGGTAACGAAACGCAGATTTTTGCAGCTGCGATCGACGTTCCCGTCGCCAACCAGAGATCTGCGAGGTTTGACCTCTCCGGTGCGGCTCTGGCGAACGACACCTATCAGGTGCGTTTACTCGGTACGGGTCCATCGATTGTCATGGATATCGACGCGAACGCCCTGGACGGGGAATTCGACGGGACCTTTCCGTCCGGCGACGGCGTCGCCGGAGGCGATTTCGTGGCGACGTTTTCGCTCGATGTTCCTGCAAGTGGCGCTACTCTGGACGAAATCCAAGCGAGCGTCTTTTCAGTGAGCTGCGCGTTTTCGGGTTGCCACTCAGGGCCGGCGGGGAACAGTTTGCCGAGCGGAATGAACCTCAGTGACGCGGACGCCAGTTTTGCAAGTCTTGTTGGCCAGCCGAGTTTGCAAACACCCGGCGTGTTACGAGTAGCGGCGGGCGACCCGGATAACAGCTATCTGATCGAGAAACTCGAAGGTACGGCGGCGAACGGCGCAAGAATGCCATTGGGTGGGACGCCACTGGATCAGGCGGTCATAGACGACATACGCCTCTGGATACAAAATGGAGCGAATCGCTAAATGAGCTCTCGCATGTTCGGCCTTCGGTTGGTTATCGTGACTGCGTCGTTCCTGGTTGCAGCAACAGGCGCTGCCTGGGCAGAGCCTTATCTTGCCGTGCAAAAAGGCATGCAATGTTCGACATGCCATTTCAGTCCTGCGGGTGGTGGCAAGCGTAACGTTTACGGAAATGTTTTCGCGCAGTCCGAGCTTGCTGCGAGGCGGCTCGGCGACGGCAAGTTGTGGACGGGCGAGCTGAACAAATGGATTTCGGTTGGTGCAAATCTGCGAGGGAGTTTTGTCCAGGCTGATATTCCGAACCGCTCGACGACTTCGGATTCTCAGATTGATCGCGGCACGGTGTATCTCAAGGGGTCCATAATTCCGAACCGGGTCACCGTGTATGTCGACCAACAGGTTGCTCCCGATGACAGCATTAACCGCGAGGCATACCTTAGGATAAACAGCAAGAACACCAAGTGGTTCGCAACTATCGGTCGTTCTTACCTTCCTTATGGTCTGCGGCTGCAGGACGACAGCACGTTCGTGCGGTTGGCTACAGGTGCGAACTTCGCAAATTCGGACCGTGGCATTCAGGCGGGTTACAATTTCGGCCCGTGGTCAATTATCGGGTCGGTCACCGAACCGGAGGGCAGTTCCAGCAGTTCTACGCGAGAATTTAGCGTCGTCTCGACCTACGTGCAAGCGGCGTGGCGAGCCGGTTTCAGCGCAAACCAAAACAACGACGATGCCGGCGAACGCAACATGTTCGGGCTTTTTGGCGGCTTGAAGACCGGGCCGATCGCGTGGCTGGCCGAAGTCGACACTATCCGCGATGAAATATCGCCAGGCAGGGTTGTTCGCGCGTTTGCCGGACTATTGGAAGCAAATTGGACGTTCTGGCCGCACCACAACCTGAAGGTCGGCTACGATTACCTAGATCCGAACGACGATATCAGTGAGGATCACCAGGTGCGTTACAGCGTTGCCTGGGAACATTCACCTTTCCAGTTTTTCCAGGCCCGTGCCGGCTACCGTTTGTACGACGGCATTCCCCAGGTCGACACGCAAAACCGCAAGGTATTCTTTGTCGAACTGCATGGCTTCTTTTGACCCTGCGTGAGGCGAGACGGCGCGCTCAGGCACGACACGGCCTCTTGACGATTGCCCGCTCAATGCTGCCGCTTTTGACGGCGGCCAAAGTGCGGCCGGCAAGTAAAGTCTATTTCCTGTCATTGTATGCAGCGGCTGGAGACGAGTATCTCCTCGAATAAACCAGAGCGCGACAGCGCCTTCCTTGCCTCGATGCTCAACGTTTGTGAGATTCTTGGGGCACGAACTCGGCGCGCAAGTCTGTATAGCAGTCGCGTGAATCGGTTTAACGTTCAGGTTGCTCGCAGAGTCCGCTGAATAGAGCATAGCCGATTCTGCGAAATCAGCTGGATGCCACTGGAATATCCGCCGCCAGCAGAGTGGCGGACGAGCTGGCCTGGCCGGTTAGTTCGGTCTTCTCGACCGCTTAGCTGATCAGGATCACCCCAGCGAGTCAGTGCGGATCGGCGGTACGGGAAGCTGGGGCAGGGCGCTGGAGAGCATCACCCGCAGCAGAGTCGCTCCACCGCCAGAAAACAAAAAGGCCCCTTTAGTGGGGCCTTTTTGTTTTCTCGCCGAGTGTGGTATGGGCTTTCGAAGTCTGTTCGACGGGCGCAGCCGCTCAGCGGCATGCCCGGGCGCGCAGCGCCCATCCCACCCTCTCCGCCACCGCTGACGATCGCATGCCTGTATCAGGTACTCAGGGCGTCTCCAAATCTGCTCTTTTTGTGTGAATTCGTTGGTACTAAATTAGGACTGAATTTAGTACTATTAAACAGAGAGAGCGGAGTCATTGCGATGAAACCAAGCGAGTCAATCAAACCAATTAGTTTTCTGAAGACCCATACGGCTGACGTCATCCGTGATGTCAACGAAAACCGCGAAACGGTCATCATCACTCAGAACGGGGAGGCACGCGCGATCGTTCAGGACATTGCGACGTACGAGCAGACCCAGGAAACATTGGCATTGCTCAAGCTGCTGGCGCAGGGCAAGCGCAGCATCGAAGAGTCCAGATCACGGCCATTCAGGAAAGCAATAAAAGAGCTGCGGGTAGAGTTGACCAAGCCGCAAGCGTGACCAAATCTCGTGTCAGGATCGTACGAGAGGCCGAGGAGGATCTGGCCGAGTTAGTCGATTACATCGCCCAACACGATTCGGTCGAGCGCGCCAATTATGTACTCGAAAGGTTGACGACAGTCTGCGAACGGCTCGAGCAGCATCCTGAGCAAGGACACTTTCTCCCCGAATTGCGTTCGTTAGGTATCAAGACCTATCGAGAGGTCCACTTTAAGCCCTACAGGATCATCTACGAGGTGGTCGGTCGCGAGGTTTTCATTCTGTTGATCGTGGATGGTCGGCGGAGTTTGCAGGCTATTCTAGAACGACGGCTATTGAGGTAAATCCACGGAAGTTGGCTAGAATGGCCACAGAGCATCCTCCGCTCAGGACTCGCCCCACCGCCAGAAAACAGAAATGGGCCCCCTTGTGGGGCCCATTTTTTTTTCAAGCAGAGGGTCCGGGATGAGAACTCTGTTCGCCAAAATCGCGCAGCGATTTTGGACGCACGAAGTGCGCCCCGAAGGGGTGGGCCGCCGCAGGCGGCGAATCAATCCCCCCTCTCCGCCAAAATGTGAAAGGCCCCATCCGGGGCCTTTTGCATTTTCGCCGAGCGAGGTATGGGCTTTCGAACCCTATTCGACCAACGTGGCCGCCCTGGCCGAGGTTTTTCAGCCGTCGGCTGCTAGACTTTGCTACTGACCTGGTCGCTCCCCATAACCCGGCGATAGGGCACAACAACGGAGATTCTATAATGCGCAAGTTCATCCCCATCTTGTTCCTGTTCGCTTCAACCCTGGTGTTCGCGGCTGACGAACCAACAAGGCTGTCGGCCGAAGTACTGTGGCAATTACAGCGCGTAGGGAGCCCGGTGGTGTCTCCCGACGGCAGCCAGGTCGTCGTGCCAGTGACCACATATCCCGAGGATGGTGGGGATGCAATTTCGCGACTATGGCTGCTGACCGTAGACGGCGATGTTCTGCAGCAGCCACTTACAGCCGAGGGGGGCAGCGCTTCCGCCCCGGTTTTTTCTCCCGACGGATCCCGGCTTGCTTTTATCCGTAAGAGGGATAAAGAGGATGCACCGCAAGTTCACGTGATGCCCATGCGCGGACCCGGAGAGGCCAGCAAGCTGACTGACGTCCCGACCGGCGTATCGGCACTCAGGTGGGCCGGTAAGCACATCTATTTCGTTTCCAATGTCTGGCCTGAAATGACTTCCGATGAGATGGCGGAGAAACTCGAGGCGGATAAGGAGAGCAAGCTCTCCGCAAAGGTGTGGAACGCCATGCCTTATTCTCATTGGGATTCGTGGGTGTCTGAAGATCGCCAGAATCATTTGTACCGCATTCCTGATACGGGCGGAGAGGTTGAGGCGTTGACATTGCCATCCGGACATCAGTTGTCGCGAGTGGATGTGGACGCCAGCGATTACGACGTGTCACCCGACGGGACGAAGCTGGCATTCGTCGCCGACGGCGGCGACGGACCTGTCTATACGAACGAGGACATCTTTCTTCTCGAGATCGGGTCCGGAAAAACGGTCAATGTTACCGAGGACAATCCCGCGCCCGACGATTTACCCAAGTTTTCACCGGACGGCCGCCAGCTGGCATTCTCCCGTCAGCATATCGCCGGTTTCTACGCCGATCAGGTGAAACTCATGATCCATGAGTTGCAGTCCGGCAAGAGCCGGATGGTACATCGTGATTGGGATCGCTCTGCCGAGGGCCTTGTCTGGGCATCGGATTCGAAGGGAATGTATGGGGCAATCGATGACGAGGGTACGCGTCGCGTCTACTACCTGCCGCTGAACGGCGACGCCCCGGTCCGAATCACCGACAAGACCGACTTTGGCCAGCTGAGCATCGCGAAGAATGGAACTGTGGTCGCGCAAAACCAAAGCGCCGTCTACCCTGGTCGGATCGTCCAGATTGATGTCGACCGGGGCACCATGCGGCGTCTGGAAGAATTCAACGACGATATCCTGGACGACGTCTTGCTCGGTACCTATGAATCAGTTAGCTATGCGGGCGCCGACGGTGACCCGATCCAAATGTGGGTGCATTACCCGCCGGGGTTTGATCCCGACAAGGAATACCCGCTGTTTCTGCTGATCCATGGCGGGCCTCACGGCGCGATGACGGACGGTTTTCATTACCGCTGGAATGCGCAGACTTTCGCGTCCTGGGGCTTTGTTACCGCATGGCCGAATTTTCACGGCTCGACGGGATTTGGTCAGGCGTTTGCCGATTCGATCAATCCGGATTGGGCAAGCAAGCCTTACGCTGATGTCATCGCGGCGGCCGAATGGCTAATGGACAAACCGTGGATTGACGCCAAACGTACCGTAGCCGGCGGCGGCAGTTACGGTGGCTACCTGTCGACGATTTTGCTCGGCCGCGAAAACCCGTTCAATGCGCTGATGATTCATGCGGCTGTCTACGATATGTATGCACAGACCTCGGCCGACTTCGCCGTCCACGAACAACGGTTCGGACCCTACTGGGAAAGACCGGAAATCTACCAGGAGATATCGCCACATCTGTATGCCGATCGCTTCAACACGCCCAGCCTGATCATCCACGGACAGAACGATCTGCGGGTGCCCGTCGGGCAGGCATTCGAACTTTTTCGCGCGCTTCAACTCCGTGACATCGATTCCCGGCTCGTGTACTACCCCGACGAGAATCACTGGATCCTGACGCGCGCCAATTCACTGCACTGGTATGACGAAGTGCGACAATGGGTCGAGCGCTATGCGGCGCCCGGGTCGAAATGATTGTTTATTGAGCAGGCGGCAACCGGGCGCGCGAAGTATCCTTCGCGGCAGGCTCGCTCCACCGCCAAACAGTCAGGCACTCGTTGCGTCTCCGTCCTGAGACTCGCGGGTGCCGTCTTCTTTCCGAGGCATGCAGGGCTACCTTCCGGCGTGCGCTCCAAGCCTCTGGCGGGCCCTCAGGCGGGAATGGAGGGGGTACAGAGCGGCCAAGGGTCTTTGCGGCTGCATTCAAAGGCCCGCAATCACGCTATCCGGCATCGAATTCGTCAATCTCTGCAACGGCGCCGAACTGTCCCTGAAATAAAGCTGAGCGGTTTGTGATGGCGCGCTGCGCCCCTGGCGTCAATTTATCCTGTAATATCTTGCGTCAACCCGATTTTCTAACCCGATACGTGAAGAGGCCAACGTGAGCAAGAAAGAACAGCTGCAGAAAATGAAGACCGCACCCGGATTTATCGCCGCTCTCGACCAGAGCGGGGGCAGCACGCCAACAGCACTGCGCCACTACGGCGTTACGCCGGATGCGTGGTCAAACGACGAAGAAATGTATGCAGTCGTGCACGCGATGCGCACGCGGATCATGACGAGCCCGGCTTTTGCTGGCGATCGAATCCTGGGCGCGATCCTGTTCGAGAACACGATGGACCGGGAAGTCGAAGGACAGCCCACGCCTTCCTACCTCTGGAAGGTGAAGAAGGTTGTTCCATTCCTCAAGGTCGACAAAGGTCTGGCCGATGTGGTCAATGGTGCCCAGGTCATGAAGCCGATGCCGGATCTGGACAGCTTGCTCAAAAAGGCGAATGCTGCCGGAATCTTCGGCACGAAGATGCGCTCAGTTATTAAAGAAGCCAACCCCGCCGGGGTCAAAGCGGTAGTGGACCAGCAATTTGAAATCGGCCGCCGAATAGTGGCTGCCGGCCTGGTTCCAATCATCGAACCTGAGGTCGATATCCACTGCCCTGATAAGGCGGCTGCGGAAGACATGTTGTTGGCACAGATTATGAAGCATCTGGACAGCCTGAACGCTGATGAGAGCGTCATGCTGAAACTCACGTTGCCTGAGAAAGACAATTTGTACGCTCCGTGCATCGCACACCCGAACGTAGTTCGTGTCGTGGCATTGTCCGGGGGCTATTCGCGCGAGGAAGCCAATGATCGTCTGTCTCGCCAGAATGGCATGGTCGCAAGCTTCTCAAGAGCCCTGGCCGAAGGATTGGGCGCGCAGCAGTCGGACAAGGAATTCAATGCGACGCTGGACGCGTCGATCGCCAGTATTGCAGCGGCATCGAATACCTGAATGAAAGACAGGAAACCTGATACAGCTAAAGTCGAGAACGCCTCGGTTGAGGAAGCGCACTCATCGGCGCCAAATCCGAGCGAAATACGGCATGACCCCGAGCGCGTCCGCGAACTTTTTCGCGAGGGCAAGTACCCGTACAAAACGCGCGTCAAAGTTGCTGCCTACGAAGCTCACAAGAAAGAACTGCAGGTCGAGCTCCTGAAAGTTCAGCGCTGGGTAAGAGAAACCGGCCAACGCATTATCGTGATTTTCGAAGGTCGCGATGCCGCTGGTAAAGGTGGAACGATCAAGCGCTTTATGGAGCATCTGAATCCGCGTGCTTCCCGTGTGGTCGCTTTGGAGAAACCGACCGACTACGAACGCGGCCAGTGGTATTTTCAACGCTACGTCAGCCATCTGCCGTCTGCGGGTGAAATGGTGTTTTTCGATCGGTCCTGGTACAACCGCGCCGGCGTAGAGCGCGTCATGGGTTTCTGTGATTCGCTCGAATATCTCGAATTCATGCGCCAGGTGCCCGATTTTGAACGCATGCTGACCCGCTCAGGTATTCGATTGTTCAAGTACTGGTTCTCGGTGACCAAAGCTGAGCAGGATCGGCGATTTGCAGCACGTATGAAGTCGCCGCTGAAGCAGTGGAAATTGAGTCCGATCGATCAGAAATCCCGGGACAAGTGGGACGAGTACACCGAGGCCAAGGAGGCGATGTTCTTTTACACGGATACTGCCGATGCGCCGTGGACCGTAGTGAAGTCGGACGACAAGAAACGCGCACGCTTGAATTGCATGCAGCACTTTCTTGACGCGCTCGACTATCCAGGCAAGGACGCTCAGATTGTGCGTGGCCCGGATACGCTGATTGTCGGCTCATCTTCTCAGGTGATCGAAAAAGACAGCCATCTCTGGGGATAAGTCCGACAGAGCGTTGTGTCCTGCAGCTTGAGCAGGGATAATCGCGCCCGGCCCGCGTCGGCTTCCCCGCGACGGTCAGTCGTGAACTCCGCCAGGCCCGGAAGGGAGCAACGGTAGCGATAACGCCGGGTGCCGGGGAGCAGCTGGCGCGGGCCACTTGCGTTACACTGTGCGACTCCCGCAACGAAACTCGATTTATAGAGCCTTAATCCATGAGCTACCTGGTCCTGGCCCGCAAATGGCGACCCAAAGACTTCTCCGATACCGTCGGTCAGGAGCACGTGCTTAAGGCGCTAATGAATGCCCTGGAGTCCGGACGTCTACACCATGCCTACCTGTTTACCGGTACACGTGGCGTTGGCAAAACTACGATCGCTCGCATACTGGCCAAAGCCCTGAACTGCGAAAAGGGTGTCAGTGCCACGCCTTGCGGAACCTGCAGCGCCTGTCGGGAAATTGATGAAGGTCGGTTCGTCGACCTGATCGAAGTCGATGCTGCGTCAAAAACCAAGGTCGACGACACGCGTGACCTGCTCGATAACGTGCAGTACGCCGCAGCCCGGGGCCGATACAAGGTGTACCTCATCGACGAAGTCCATATGTTGTCGAAGAGTTCGTTCAATGCGTTGCTCAAGACCCTGGAAGAGCCACCCGAGCACGTCAAGTTTCTGCTCGCAACCACCGACCCGCAAAAGCTGCCGGCGACGGTTTTATCGCGTTGCCTGCAATTCAATCTGAAGCGTATGACGCCGCGCCTGATGGCGGATCGCCTGGCTCACATTTGTGGCGAGGAAAAGGTCGAATTTGATGTCGCCGCGTTGGCGCTCCTCGCACGGGCAGCGGATGGCAGCATGCGTGATGCGCTGAGCTTGCTTGACCAGGCAATTGCATACTGCGGTGGAAAAGTTGACGCAGCATCGACGGCGATCATGCTGGGTACCATCGACCGCGACCACGTTACACGCTTGATGCGGCTGTTGGCGTCCGGTGACGCGAAGGGCATTATTGCTGCGATCCGCGAAATTGACGAGCAGTTTCCCGACTATGCGCGTCTTCTTGATGACATCGCGCGGGATTTGCAGAGGGTGGCGGTTTACCAGATTGTCGGTACCAGCGACGCCGAAGATGAGCTCTCGGAAAATGAGATCTCTGAACTTGCAGAACTGATGCCCGTGGCCGACGTACAGCTTTTCTACCAGGTCGCAATTATGGGTAAACGGGATTTACACTTGTCGCCCGACCCGCGCAGCGGCACAGAGATGACTCTGCTCCGTATGCTGGCATTCAAACCTGCGACCGCGGAAATGGGGGGCTCGGCGGGTGGCGGCTCGTCAAAGGAGCAAGTGTCCCGAAAATCCGGGGCCGCTGCACCCAAGCTTGTTAAGACGCAGGCGTCGGAGCCAGCGTCGCCGAAAAATTCCTGGTCCAACCCGGACTGGAGTCAGCTGGTTACCGACCTTGGCCTGACCGGTGCCTTGCGCCTGCTGGCAAGTAACTGTGCTCTTTTGCGGCGCGAAGGAAGTACGGTTTTTCTGGGTCTCGATCCGCGTTCGGAGTCGATGTTAACCAAGCAGCGAAAGGACGCCATTGCCGTTAGTTTGTCAGAGCATTTTGGCGAAAAGCTCGCGGTGGATATCTCTGTTGGTGCGGCCCAGGAAGAAACGCCTGTGCAGCAGGAGTCACGCATGGCCGATGAACGACTTGAGGCGGCGCGTTTATCGCTGGAAGCAGACCCCAATGTGCAAACCTTGAAGAATATGTTTGGGGCGGAACTAAAAACAGAATCGATTGAGCTAATTTCGGGAGAGCAGGAATGAAGGGCGGTATTGGCCAGCTTATGAAGCAGGCCCAGGAAATGCAGGCCAACATGAAGAAGGCGCAGGAGGAAATGGCGTCGATGACGGTGACTGGCGAATCCGGAGCCGGCATGGTGCGCATTACCATGACTTGCCAGCACCAGGTCAAGGCCGTCGAAATTGACGATGCGTTGCTGGGCGACGATAAGGACATGTTGGAGGATCTTCTTGTCGCTGCGTTTAACGATTGCATACGCAAGGTAGAAAAAACCGTGCAGGATAAGTTCTCCGGTATGGCATCTGGCCTCAATCTTCCGCCTGGCTTGAAGCTTCCTTTCTAAACGATGTCGTATTCACCGCTACTGGTTCGATTGATCGAAGGCCTCCGCTGCATGCCGGGTATTGGGCAGAAGTCGGCACAACGAATTGCATTTCACCTGCTGGAAAGAAACCGTGAAGGTGCGAACGGACTGTCGGCCGCGCTTGCCGCTGCTGTCGCCGGGATAGGACATTGCAGCCGTTGCCGCATGTTTACGGAGCACGATTTGTGCGCAATCTGCTCGGCGACTGGTCGCGACACAACGCAATTGTGCGTGGTCGAGTCACCCGCAGACGTCATGGCGCTGGAAGACGCGACCGGGTTTCGCGGGCTGTACTTTGTCCTGATGGGGCATCTGTCACCGCTCGACGGAATCGGCCCGGAAGAACTGGGTCTACAGAGGCTCGAGGAGTGGCTGGCGGAAGGTGAGGTCAAAGAGCTGATCATCGCCACCAATCCAACCGTTGAAGGAGATGCCACAGCCCATTACCTCGCCGACCTCGCGTCACGTGCGCAAGTCGCCGCAAGTCGTATCGCACACGGGGTCCCGCTGGGTGGTGAGCTCGAGTTCGTGGATGGGGGTACCTTGTCCCATGCGTTTTATGGCCGGCGCGCCGTTGAGTAGGAGTCGATATGTCCAAGCCACATCAGAGTTGCCTGTTCTGCAGGATTCTGGCCGGCGATATTCCGGCAGATATTGTTTATGAGTCGGACTCGGCTGTCGCTTTTCGCGACATCAACCCGAAAGCGCCTACGCATGTGCTGATTATCCCGAGAAAACACATCGCGACTATTAATGACATTGGTGAAGACGATCACGCGATAGTCGGCAGCCTGTATTCTGCCGCTCGAGAAATTGCGGCTGCGGAAGGTTTATCGGACGAAGGTTATCGGGCGGTAATGAATTGCAATGAGGCAGCTGGACAGACCGTCTTTCACATACACCTGCATCTGCTCGGCGGACGCACGCTTAGCTGGCCACCCGGTTAGTAACGTCCCTCAGCCAGCTTTTCAGTCAGGTTTACCATGCGCTTGTAACTCTCATAGCGGCGGTAACTGATTGTGTCGTTATCTACGCCGAGTTTCACTGCACAGCCCGGCTCACGTAAGTGGCGGCAGTTGGCAAAGCGACAGGACTGTGCTGCTTTGGCAATCTCGCGAAAACCCGATGCGGCATCACTCGAATCCAGAAGTGCAGGGGCGTAATCCCGCACCCCGGGTGAATCGATCACCGCGCCACCGCCCTGCAATGGCATCATCACTGAGTTCACGGTTGTGTGACGGCCTTCCCCGGTTTTGCTGGAGATGTCAGCCGTTCGCTGTTGTGAGTCGATGACAAGGTGATTGATCATGCTGGACTTTCCGACACCGGATTGACCCACGACAATCGCGCGTTGGCCTGAGAGGGCGTCCTGTAAGTCTTTCATGCCGAATCCGGTTTCGGCGCTGCATTCCACGACCGGCAGCCCGATGTTCCTGTACTCCTGCAATTCCTCTATCTCGATGTCGTGCCCGGCCAGGAGATCGACTTTGTTGAATACCACGATGGCATTAACGCCCATCAGTTCCGCCGCACAAAGGTAGCGATCGACAATGTACCAGTCGGGCAAGGGCGAAACGGCTGCGACCACGACCAGTGTATCCACATTGGCCGCCAGTACCTCGACCTGACCACGCATGTTGGGCCGCGTCAGTTCGTTGCGTCGCTCGCTGATTTCCGTGATGAGCCAGTCGGACTCGTTGTCGATTGGCTCCGCCTTTACCATATCGCCGCAGACAGCCTTGATTCGTTTACCCTTGATCCGGGCATCAACTTCCTTACCATCGGCAAGCAGCAGCCGCATGCGGCGGCTGAATGTTGCGATGACGGTGGCGGACTGTGCATTCATTCGCGAAGTATGCCGCCATGCAGGCAGCGTTGCACTCTCCGGCCATGTAAACTACGCCAGTCTAATTTTGAAGGTCATCAACCATGCCTGATACTCAGCCGGACCGAGCGACCAATCTGATCTGGATAGATCTGGAAATGACGGGCTTGTGTACGCAGACTGACTCAATAATTGAGATCGCCACAATCGTCACGGACAAGTATCTGAACGAACTTGCGGTCGGCCCAGCGTTGGCGATACGGCAGTCCCAGGCAACCATGGAAAATATGGACGAATGGAATACGCGTCACCATGGAAATTCGGGCCTGACGGCTAGAGTCCTGGCAAGCAATACCGACGCTGCCGATGCCCAGCAAGCGACTATCGAGTTTCTGAAGGACTGGGTCGACGAGGGCACGTCCCCCATGTGTGGTAACAGCATTTGCCAGGATCGTCGATTTATGGCTCGCGAGATGCCCGATCTGGAGCGATATTTTCACTATCGCAATCTTGATGTCAGCACGCTGAAAATCCTGGTAGCGCTTTGGGCGCCCGAGTTGGCAAAGGGATTCCAAAAGGAGTCGTCACACCTGGCGCTTGCCGACATACGCGATTCGATCGAGGAATTGCGCTGGTATCGTGAGCATTTCATCGACGCTGCCGTTCTGAGCGCTGAATCCGGCAATGCCTGACAAGCCGTTTTCAGAATACGCCGAGCGAAACGGCGGTCCGATTCTTGAGATATTACGAACAGAGTTTGCCGCCAGCGGGCGAGTTCTCGAAATCGGATCGGGAACCGGGCAGCATGCAGTACGCTTTGCCCGCGCGTTGCCCCACCTCCAGTGGCAGACCAGTGACTGTCGTGAGAATCTCAACGGCATCGTATCGTGGGTGAACTCAGCAAAACTTCGGAACCTGTTGCCACCTTTTGCACTGGATGTAATGACGGATGCGGATCCGGCCGGTCCATGGGATGCCGTATTTTCGGCGAATACGGCGCACATCATGGGTGTTGCCGCTGTCGAGAAAATGTTCGCGATCGTCGGTCGCTTGCTCGTCGATGGCGGTGTGTTCTGCCTTTACGGCCCTTTTCGGCAAGGCGGCAAGTTCAATACCGAGAGCAACGCCACTTTTCACAAGGCCCTGCGTTCCCGTGATCCGGAAATGGGGATTCGGCATCTTGAGTCCCTGGACGAATTGGGAGCTGCGAAGAATCTGGCACGAGCAAGGCTTTACGCGATGCCGGCAAATAACCATCTTGCTGTGTGGATCAAGGAGGGCACATGACGACGCATAAGGGATCCTGCCACTGTGGCGCTGTCCGGTTCGAAATCGATGCGCCGGCGGCCATCGAGGCCGCTCGCTGCAATTGCAGTATCTGCTCAATGACGGGGTTCTTGCACCTGTTTGTTGCGCACAAGCACTTTCGCCTGTTGCAGGGTGAAGAGGCGATCACGACCTACACGTTCAATACCGGTGTCGCCAAACATCTCTTCTGCAAGCATTGCGGCATAAAGTCATTTTATGTCCCACGTTCCCACCCGGATGGCTACAGTGTTAACGTACTGTGCCTGGATCCCGCTACCATCGAGTCGGTTACCGAGACTCCGTTCGACGGCCGTAACTGGGAGCAGAATATTGCTGAACTGTCGCCTTTAAGCGACTGATTTAATTAATCTTTGACTGGCGAGAATCGCCGCCTTGTCTTATAGTTACGAAATGAAAAATACGACACTTCCTGTGCTTTGCCTCCTGCTGCTCATTGCGTCGCCCGCGGCCTTTGGCGAGCCTGCCTGGGTTAGCGATGAGTTCGAAATTACGCTGCGATCGGGCCCCAGCACGAGTAACGCGATTCAGCTGATGATCAATAGTGGCACGGAGCTGGATGTACTGGAACGTGACGCCGAGTCGGGGTATGCCAGGGTCCGGACGGCTGGCGGTACAGAAGGCTGGGTCCTGACCCGCTATCTGATGAACGAGCGCAGCGCCAGGGAGCAGCTTGAGTCTTTAAGTGGCGAACTCACCAGTGCAAATTCTCGCGGTAGCACGTTGGGTTCCCAGCTGACTGCGATCAGAGCGGAGTATGACGCGGCCAACAAGCGCGTCGCGACGCTCGAACGCGAGAAAGCAGCCGCGGAGAAGGAGCTTGCCGACACGAAGAGAACCGCGGCCAATGTCCTCGGTATCAACGAGCAGAATCAATCGTTAATGGACCAACTTGCGGCGGCCCAGATTCGCGCCGATACGCTGGAGCAGGAAAATCGCCAGCTCTCAAGCCAGACAACGCGCTACTGGTTCCTGTCCGGAGCCCTGGTGCTGCTCATCGGTATCATCATGGGAATCTGGCTACCGCGCATACGTGCCCCGCGTCGCTCAGGTTACGACCGGTTCTAGACCTTTTCGCCGGCG